>SWCH01000625.1_pt1 | contig 15683 bp, 15 predicted proteins | sample 4690051 | NCBI WGS metagenome assembly SWCH01 (sample SAMN10267282, study PRJNA491770) | bioreactor metagenome | isolation source: DHS bioreactor inoculated with | place: Japan: off Shimokita Peninsula | reverse complement strand
AAATTTACCATCAGAAGAAAAATACTCTTTTTTTGGTGTTAATGTTCAAAATGCATTTCATTCAAATAGAAAAGCAATGCTTAAAGAATTAATAAATCAAGAAAGTAAAATGTTAAATTCAATTATAAACACTCTTGATTACGCAGATGTCAAACTAGACAAAATAGTTTTAGAGGGCTTAGCTTATGAGCAAATCTTAAAATTGTCAAAAGAAGAGAACTTTGATTTAATCGTTATGGGTCGCAGAGGATTTTCGCATATAGAGCGATTCTTTATCGGTTCAGTAACACAAAGAGTCATCTCAGATGCTCATTGTCCTGTATTAGTGGTAAATGAATAGAATAATTAACACAAAATATACACAAATTTAAAAGGAATATGATGACATGTTCTACTTCACCATATTTCTTTTTTTAATATTTATTATGGTCTACCAATTAATCTTCCTTTGCTTACAGCATAAATATCATCCACTGCCATATTAAAACTTACTTCCCTCTTCTCAAATTTAGCTCTTTCTTCTAATTTTTCTCTGTTAAAATCAAGAATATTTTTAGTAAATGGCACATTTCCAGTAACTAAATATCTTACTGCTCCATCATTGTCTCTGGCAGGCATCATCTTACCATAGTTATATTTAGATGGTGCAAAAGGAACATCTATGATTCCGCATTCAAATCCTTTAACAGCACCTACCGCTAAATCTCCAAAACCACGTTCAAATATTTTATCTATTATACATTTTGTTTCAGCTTTAATTATATTTAATTCCATTTCTAATTCTTTGCTCATTGTCATTCTTTGCCCATGCAGCATGTTTAAAGTTATTTTTGTGGTTTTTAACCCTTGTGCATTTGCTTCTTTAGTTGGTATTCCTATAGCTTCATGGGGAGTTTTCACAATAACTTTTGTAGCTCCGGCTAATGCAGCTACAGTTGAACCTAATGATATAATTCCAAAGGCCTTTGCTTCATCCTCAGGGAAGCCTCCCATCCATTGATGCAATACAGTTGTTATAAACACATCATTATATCCAAATTTTCTTAAATATTTTTCTGTTTGCTCTTCTAATGCTCTAATAGCTGCTACATCTTGAATTAAATTTCCGCATTGACCATAACCTACTGTTATGTTTTTGACTCCTTGTTCAGCTGCTAACAATGCTTCAATTATCATAACTGCATTTGAAGTTGACGGAGGAACTAATGTACCTGTTAGAGCCCCAAATGGCTCTCTGTTTATTTCAATCCCTTGTTCTCCATAAAATCCAACCAGTCTGTCACAATACTGCCAATCCACAATTGATTTTTCTAAAGAAACATTCTTTGCATACGGAATATTGTAGCTAATCCCTCCTCCTTCATTTGAAGTCCAGCCAGAAGCATGAATTATTTCAGATAATAACCTAGAGTCTGGTGTTCCATGCCTTGCTTGAACTGGTTTGTCAACATTTTCAAACACTTCCCTGCAACCTTTAACACCATGATTAACGGCCGGAAATCCATTTAATAATGATCTTTTTTCTTTTATTGATTCGTCAATTCCAACTTGGCATTCAGAATATCTGTTTTGTCTTGAATATGAATCAATTGTTGTAGGCAAAAGGTCAGCTTCACCATCCTTTGATAAGAAATTTAAAAGTTCAATTTGTTTATCAATTAGTGCAACACCCGCTCTTGGTTGTGTAAGGGTTTTTCCCTCTCTTTTAGCGTCTTTGAGTATTCTTGCAAAGTTTTTATTTGTAGGAATCCTTTTTAAATAATCCACGGATTCTTGTAATTTTACATCCTTTCCTGTAGGCCAATCCGTTAGAACTTCATTGCGTATTTTAAAGAACTCATCTTCAGACAGTCTTTTATTCATTAAATTCATTACTCATTCTCCTAAATTTCAACTATATATTTTTTTAATATTCTAATAGCTTTATTTTCATCTATCATTGCTAATAATCCCATTGCAGACAAAATATATTCTTTATCTAATAAATATTTTGGATTGCGAGGTTTTAACGAAGATGGATCTTCCATTGTAAACAAAGATGCCTCAAGTATGTTCTTAGGTTTATCACTATTTACTATTACTCCGCCTGTTCCTATGACAAATGGCAGTGACATTAAATCCTTTCCCTCTTGTGAATACAGCGCACCCATTGGCGTGTATACAGTTTTTACTCTTCCTGCATGCCGGTTCATAGAAATATCAACGCATACCTTAGCCATAGCTTCATCAAAATCCAACTCGGATTGAATATTTGAAATAAAGCTTGTATTTTTATTTCTTTTTAAAAATTCTTCTTCTAAATTAAACCCGTCAGAAGGTAAATACTTGCTAATTACTTTTTTACCTGCAGCTTCATATAAAGCAACAGCTGAATATCTCATCCCCAAATCTGCTTCCACTGTTCTCTTTGAATATGGTTCCTCTAAGCCACACAATACTACTGAGCTTTGAGTGGGTTCTCCACCTGCAATCGAATGTACATCTGTAGTAGCACCACCTATATCTATTACTGCCAAGTCGCCAATTCCTTCTTCTTCATTTGTACCAATTGACATAACTTCCGCAGATTTTAAAACCGCTGCAGGGGTAGGCATCAAAATACCTGAAATAAATTTTTCCACGTTTTTCATACCCTTTGCCTGTATGATTTTATTAATGAAAATATTTCTTATAGTCTCTCTGACCGGGTTTACATTTATTTGATTTATTTTTGGCATAACATTTTCAGTTACATAGTATTCAATTTTATCATTAAATATTTCTTTTATTTCATCAATACAGCTTTTGTTTCCGGCAACAACTATCGGAATGTCAGAACAAAATTCTGCTATCATTTTGGCATTGTGAATAATACAATTTTTATCTCCTCCGTTAGTTCCTCCTGCCAACAAAATTATATCTGCATTTGACTTTTCTATCTCTTTTATTTCATCACGATTTAGATTGAAACTATATGTTTTAATTACTCTTGCACCTGCACCGAGTGCAGCTCTTTTAGCCGCCTCTGCAGTTAATTCAGGAACAAGACCAACGGCAATTATCTTCAATCCTCCTGCAGCAGATGAGCATGCCAGTCTTTTTATTATGTTATAATTTCCTTTTGTTTTATGAATTAGTTTTTCCAAAGCATTTTCATACCCAGTTATTACATCAGTTTCAACAGTCGTAGTAGATTTTTCAGTATCAACTATTTCTTCTTTTTTTATATCTACAAGAGTTAATTTTGTAAATGTACTTCCAAAGTCTACAAATAAATATGCATCCATACCGTCCCTCTATTCAAAGTTTTATGTCCAATTTTTATATACTGCACAGCTATATTGCTAACTGGTCTCTAAATGGATGATTATATAAATCTTCTTCTAAGTCCCTGATTGCCGTATCTGTTGAGGTGCCTGGCAAATATACTCTGTCAAATCCCATATCTATAAATCTTTTATATACATCTTCCCAATTTTGTTTACCAACAACAATATTTCCTCCAACATAAAGCAATATGTCTCTAAGCCCTGCTTCATCACACTTTTCCCTTAACCCTCTGCAATCAATCTCTCCATGACCGTATAATGAGGATACCAAAATCACATCTGCATTTGTTTCAATTGCAGCATTTATAAAGTCCTCTTGAGGTGACATAACCCCTATATTTACAACATCAAATCCTGCTTCTGTCAATGTGTGATCCAAGATTTTATTACCTACAGCATGACAATCTGATCCAATTACACCTAAAACTACAGTTTTCTTATTCACGTCTTTCCTCCTATGAAAGCCTTATATTTAAGGCAAATGATATATACAGTATATTTTTAAAATAAAAAGACCTCTCATCTCTACATATATTCATGAATATACGTAGGGACGAAAGGTCTTCGTGGTACCACCCTATTTTACGATAAAAAAATATCGCCTCATTCAAGTCGAAAAAAGATAATCTTTTTTGAACTCTATCCTTATAACGCAGGATTACGTCCTTGTCTACTAAAATTTCAACTTGGAAGCTCAGGAGTGATCATTATATCTAATTAACACCGACTTTCACCACACATCGGCTCTCTGAAGTTAACAACAGATAATTTTGTCTCCGTCTTTGCTCTAGAATTATTGTTTTTATTATACACACACCATATTTCATTGTCAATACATTTTTTTATTTTTTTATTTAATTTAATTGATCAATTAAATTAAATACCTTTTCTTTCACCCAATCAGGTTCCATCTTCCCCATTTCTATTTCTTTCAACCTTACATCTTCTTTTTTTGCTTTTGCTTCTGCCTTTAATAAAACGTCTTCTAATATGTCAGGCGAAACTGCAACTACTCCATCATCATCTCCAAAAATTAAGTCCCCAGGAGATACTGATATTCCTCCACAAGAAATCACACTGTTAATTAACCCGGGTCCGTTTGTAGTTGGTCCGTTAGGTACAGCACCATTAGCAAATATAGGCAATCTCAGCTCCTTTATTTCCGATAAGTCTCTTACTGCTCCGTCTAGCACAACCCCTTCTACACCCATTGCGATTGCACCTTTACTCATCATGCTTCCCCATGAAGCACAATTTTTATTTTCATTGCTATCTAACACAATTACATATCCCTTACCTGATAAATATATTGCTTTGTGCAGAAATAAATTATCTCCAGGCTTTACTTTAACAGTAATAGCTGTACCTAAAACTCGCATTCCTGATTTAATTGGCTTTATACAATGATTCATCGTTCCAAAAGAGCTCATAGCATCAGCCAATAATGACGGTGATAATTTTTTTGCCCTTTCCAAAAAATCATCCGAAATTTTTTCAGGGTTATCTTTTATTAAATCTTCATTTTTATTATTCATGTTAATATTCCTTTCCCCTATAGTGGATGGTTATTTTTATCTCACAGTCTATCAATGTTTATTCTATTTGTCAAACAAAATAATTATATCAACTTTTTTAATTGCATAAATTAAGCTATCACCAATTTTATAACTTCAAATTTATTATTTCATCATAAACTGTTTTAATAGGTACATTATATTCAATTGCAGCTTTTTTCATATCCTCATATTCTCCGCTATATTTTGTTATATCTTCGTATACTGCTTTTTTTACATTAATATCACCATATTTTGTATTTACTAAAAGGATGCTTCTTTCCATAACAGATCTTTTCACTTCTATTTTTCTTATACCTATTGTAGATGTTTCAGAAAATATAATTTTTTCTAAATTATCTATATCGCACTGTTTTGCTAAAAAAGTCAACTTTACAGCAGGTCGGCATTTTTTCATGTAAATAGGCGTAAAAAACACATCTAATGCTCCTGCATTTAAAAGCCTTTCCATTACATATCCCAAAACTTCGCCTGTAGTATCATCAATATTAGTTTCAGCTAAAATAATTTTCTCTAAATCAGTTTTTTTTTACCTAAAATTAATCTAAGCATATTTGGAATTACAAAATCCTTATACCCTGAGCCATAACCTATTTTTTCAATTTCCATATCAGGCTGATTTCCAAATTCATCTGCCAAAGCCGCAACAATTGCCGCTCCTGTAGGAGTAACTAATTCTCCTTCTATATCTTTGCTATATACAGGAATTTTACCATTTTTTATTATTTCTAAAGTTGCAGGTGCCGGAACAGGCATAAGTCCATGTTGACACTTAACAAACCCGGTTCCTACATGAAGCTTAGAAACTATAACTTTATCAATCTTCAAACTTTCAACACAAATAGCTGTACCAATAATGTCAACTATTGAATCAATTGCTCCTACTTCATGAAAATGAATTTCATCAATAGGCTTGCCGTGTACTTTAGACTCAGCTTCCGCAACATACCCAAATATCTTCTTTGACAATAATTTTACCTTATCTGACAACTCGCTGTCATCTATAATTTTTTCAACATCATAAAGATTTCGATGTTCATGTGAATGTTGATGTAAATGATCATGATTATGCTCATGTTCGTGAGAATGACCATCAACATGAGAGTGATGGTGTTCATGTTCACAATTATGTTCCTCATCTTCAAATATCACGTCAAAATAAGTTCCTTCTATTCCATTTTTAATTTTTTTGCTTATATTGATTTTATAGCCATCAACATGCAATTTATTAAGCTCTTCAAGCAACATCTTTTCGTCCACACCCAAATCTAAAAATGCTCCTATTGTCATGTTACCGCTAATACCGGAAAAGCAATCCATATAAAGAATATTCATTTAATCATCTCCATTTAATTTATTTATCATACTGGCTGTATATCCGGCGCCAAATCCATTATCTATGTTCAAAACACTTGTACCTGATGCGCAAGAATTTAACATGGATAATAAAGCTGCAACTCCGTTAAAACTTGCTCCATACCCTACACTGGTGGGAACTGCCAATACAGGAACATCTACAAGTCCACCTACTACGCTGGCAAGGGCACCCTCCATACCTGCAACACATATTATTACATTTGCAGAATAAATTACATCAAGCTTTGATAACAACCTGTGAATTCCGGCCACGCCGACATCATAAAGCCTCTCCACTTTGTTACCTAAAGTTTCGGCAGTTACCGCCGCTTCCTCTGCTACGGGAATATCAGCGGTTCCACCTGTCACTACCAAAATAGATTTATTTGTTACTTTTATTTCTTTTCTTCTGATAACAATAATTCTGGCTAACTGGTAATACTCTGCATTATCAGTTATGCCGCAAACACTCTCATAAACTTCTTTGCTTGCTCTGGTAGCCAAAATATTATTTTCTCCTAATTCAAGCATTTTTAAAATAATACCATTTATATGTTCCAGTGATTTACCTTGGCAAAATATTACCTCAGGATAACCGTTTCGGATTGCTCTATGATTATCAATTTTAGCATAATTTCCTATTTCAGTATAGGGTAATTCCTTTAATTTTTCCACTGCCGTATCAACAGATATTTCGTGATTTCTAACCTTTTCCAAAAAATCTCTCAAGTCATCTTTATACAAATTATTTCACACTCCAAGCATCTTTAACGTCTTTACTCACTTCTTCATTTAAACTTCCAATTCTGTATCCCTGTAAATCCAATGTTACAAAATTAAATCCAAAATCTTTAAATTTTTTAACAACATTTTCTCTATCTTTTTCTATAAATCTTATAATATCATCTAATTTTAATTCAATTCTGGCAAGATTTCCATGATATCTCACTCTAAAACCTGAATATCCCAAATCTAAAAGATAGTTTTCACAGTTTTCAACCATCTTCAAATTTTCTTTTGTAATTTTAGTACCATAGGGAATTCTTGAAGCAAGACATGCCATAGAAGCTTTATTCCATGTTGGAACATTCAATTTTTTTGAAAGTTCTCTGATTTCATCTTTGCTCAAATTTGCTTCTTTAAGAGGACTTCTGACTCCCAATTCCTTTAATGCTTTCATACCCGGTCTAAAATCCGAAGTATCATCAGCATTGGTACCGTCAACTACATATTTGAATCCATTTTCATTTGCAATTTGAATAATTGACGAAAATATGGCTTTTTTGCAATGATAACATCTATCAGGTTCATTTGCTACAAGACCTTCTATGCTCCACTCATCTCCAATAACAGGAATATAATTTGCATTTAATTCCTTAGCCAGATTTTCAGTTTCTTGAGTATCCTTTTTAGGATACATCGATGCACTTACATTTATACCGACTGATTTTTCTTTCAAGACCTCATTGGCAACTGCCAGTAAAAAAGTGCTGTCAACTCCTCCTGAAAAAGCTATTGCCACACTACCCATTTCATTCAAAATCTCTTTTAATTTTTTATATTTTTCGTCCATTATATACCTCTCAAAATATTTATAATTATTTTAATTTCATTTATTGTAATACACATCTGCACTTATGTTACTGACTCTTAAACAACTTTATCTCTTAGAACATATCGGACAGCTTTGTAATGCAAATGGTTTTTCCAATCCGCACCTGTCCAGTAATTCACCATCATTTAATATTTTTTGTGTACTGTCATCAGCTAATATTTGTCCATTACCTAAGACGATAGTCCTTTCACACACATCTAAAACCATATCAAGATCATGTGTAGCTATAATTTTAGTATGAGTAAAATTATTTAGTAAATTTATTAATCTTCTTCTGCTTTTTGGATCTAATGCTGAAGATGGCTCATCCATTAACAAAATATCCGGTTCCATTGATAAAACTGATGCAATTGAAACGGAACGCTTTTCTCCACCAGAAAGTTTATATGGGGGTCTATCTATCAAATGTGAAGCTCCAACAATCTCCAATGCTCTTTCAACTCTTTCTTTAACTTCATTTTCCGATAACTTATAATTTCTCGGACCAAAAGCAACATCATCATATACGGTAGCATTAAACAATTGATCATCTGCATTTTGAAATGTAAATCCTATTTTCTGTCTAATAGCATAAAGATTCCGTTTTATTACTGATAAATCCCCAATACGAATATCTCCGCTGTCAGGAAACAATATACCTACCATAGATAAAAGCAGTGTGGATTTACCTGCACCATTTGCTCCTACAATTGCCACGGACTCACCATTATTAATTTCAAAGCTAATACCATCGATAGCTTTTTTACCATCGGGATATGTGTAAAATATATTTTCAAGAATAATCTTGTTATGACTCATAGTTACACTCCTGTCATTATATTCCCTAACAATATTGGAATATTGTAAAACCTGACTAAAATCAAAAAACAAATCCATATAAATAAATAGATATAATCATTTAAATGAAGTACTTCACCTTTACATTCATAATTCTCCATGTTATATCCACGCAGTACCATACAGAAGTAGATATTTTGAGCTCTGTCATATGTACGCATTAACAGTTGTCCTAAAAGTGAGCCCCAGGCTCTGTATTGTATTCCTTTTTGTTTTGGAGCTCTTAATGAATATGCAGTCCAAATACGCGCAAACTCCTCTAACAAAACATATATATATCTATAGGTCAACAAAAACTGCATTATAAATATTTTGGGTACATGGAGCTTACCTAATGCCATAGATATATTATCGATACTCGTTGTTGATATAAACAGCAATGCGCATATTACCGCAAAAAAGCACTTTAAAATCAAACTTAAATATGAAATCCACCCTTTTGCAATAAATACATTTGCAAAGATAATAATAGGTTCCTTATCTACTATAGGATTGAAAATTCCCATACCCAATACTATGGGTAAAACAATTAAAGCACGTTTAAATATAGGAATGAAAGGAATATCACCAAGGTTGAAAACAACTACCGGATAAATCAATAATGGAATTAAATTAATTATTTCATACTTTCCAAAGGAAACAGTTATTATGATGTATAAAATGCTTATAATTAGTTTGACTAATGGATGAATATTATGTATGACAGTATGTTTTTGTGATATTTCATCCATGAATCTTATTTTATATATGGAATTTGTTATGTTTGACATTTAGTTAGACCTTCGTTTAATTTTGATTTACACTTTTCTTATGCTTCATATAAGCATTTGCAGCTACTCCAATTAATATCGCTAAAATGGCTGTCAGTATACTTCCAATTATTCCTGAAACCGAAGTTCCGGCATTAACTGCAATATTAGACTCTATTTCTTCATTTGAATTATTTTTAAAACCGTAGTCAGGTAAAAACGCAATTTTCTCCTGTATATTTCCAATAAATTCATTGAATGCACCTGTTTCTTCTACTTCAGTGTTGCTGGTTATTTTTTCGATTGACCACTCCAACCCGTCAGGATTTGACGAGGCAAATAAAGATACTACACCGCCAATCAATACTGTGGTACATAATAAAATTGCAATTACCTTTTTATAAGATACATTTTTGTGTGTTTGGTTTGATTTAATCGTTTCTAATATTTCCGGACGTGCATTCCATACAAAAGATATTACTGTAGCTGTTATCAGCCCCTCTATAATACCAATAGCTAAATGAATAGGTTGCATTAATAATACAAATGTACTAAAAGGAAGTTCCGTTTTACCTGAAAAAACTGTTTCTAATACTACACTGAAAGCACCAAGCTGCAATCCAATAACCACTGACAACAATGATGCAATAAATATTTTCTTCTTTGATATCTCATTCTTTAATATCTTCTTGTAAATCAGATTGTAAGCAATAAAACATGCGTAAAATCCCATATTAAAAATATTACATCCTAATGCCAGCAATCCTCCGTCTGCAAAAAATAATGCTTGTATAATTAATATACATGATATTGTCAAAAATCCTGCATATGGTCCAAGCAATGCTGCTAAAAGTATTCCGCCTCCTATATGACCGCTGGAACCGGTTCCGGGTATTGTAAAATTAATCATTTGTGCAGCAAATACAAATGCACCCATTACTCCCATTAATGGGATTTTCCTTTCATTTAATTCTGATTTTTCATCAAATTCAAGTTGTACTTTTTTCACTGAATATGCAGCAACTCCCGCAGTAACAGCAAACATTGAACCTCCTACAATTGGTGAAATCAAAGCATCCGCCATGTGCATATTTAACATCTCCTTTTTAAATAATAAAAACCACAAAGTAAACACTTATTCTTAAGTGATTAAACCTTCGTGGTTTTATTTTCATATTATAATTTTTTTCCTGTTGAATCATCATAGACAACGGATTTTAACATATTTGTAGTCGCCTGAGAATTCATTCCCAGAACAATGATTTCAATATCACAGTTTTTTAAAGACTTCAGTCTTTCTACAATTTGACTTCCAATGCCTCCACCTTTGCCGTCAATTACAGCTATTCTCATAATAGCATACCCTTTCTGTTTTTTCAAAGGATTTTAACCATACTTGAGAAAATAATTTCATCTTCATATAAACTTCCATTTACATAAAGATGTTTTATGCTAATAGCACCTAAGCTACTTTATGCGATTATACGATAAATTTTATTTATTTTCAAGATGTAACTTGCACTAAACTTCTTCCGACATCACATGTTCCATTTTTATAAATACTGACTATTGGTTTTAATTAGTTTTTCCAAATCTTTTATTTCCCCAATCATGTGATTTTTCTGCCTTTGAAGGTATGTTTTTATAAATAGTGCTTCTTCTGTAGATAGTTGTTCTTTATCAATATTATTAACTATCCTTAATCCCGGGTAAGTACCTAAAGAAAATGTATTATCAAAATCATATCTGTCACATGTAGAATATTTTAATCTTGATAACTTACCTGCAATTTTTTTAAATATGAAATTCTTTAATTCATCTGAAATTTTTGGTTTATCAATATTAAATAAATCACTTTTTAATTTATCCAGCGACTCATATATTTCCGTAAAATTAAATTCAAGATTGCTGCTGTCTTCTATTTGCAACAATATTTTTTTCGTATCTTCCATAAAAAATTCGTAATCAAAAGGAAATACTTTATTTTCAGACAATCTATCTGTAATAGCTAAAATTATCTTAACACTTTCAATCATAAGATTATAATCAGCTTTATCATAAGTATCATACTCAGTATGCCACCACCAATTACCGCCTGACCCCGGTGCAATAAAACCTGTAAGCTCAGGATTTATGCTCTTCAATGATAAATGAAATGGAATTTCAGCACCCCAGAACGACATATCTGCACCCCTTGGCAAGTCTTTGTAAGATATGGGAGGTTTACCCGTGACTTTCGTTATAATTTCTTCAATAAATTTTTTGCCTTCAGTATATGCAGATCTGACCATGTACCTGCTGCTCAGTTTAGTACCCATAGAATCTATATTTATATGACCTATGCATTTTTCTGAAAGCAACTCGAAATTATTATCACAATACCATGTAGATCCTGAATATCTCCCGTTTGAATGCCCCGGCCACCATGCTATTTTAATACTTTTTTCAAGATTTGTTCGTTTCCCTAATATTCTTGCAATTTCAAGACAAATTGCATTTCCAACAGCATTATCGCTTATTCCTTCATACCATGAATCGTAATGTCCGGATATAAGTATAAAATCATCACTCATGCCCTTAATTTCACATATAGGTAAACTGCATTTTTTAATTACATTTTCTATTTTAGCACATACTTTGACTTCAAATTTCTCTGTTTCTAGCTTTTTAAGAAGCTGTTCCCCATCTTTCTTGCCTATACCTAAAACTGGAATTTGAAATAATGTATCAATATTTTTAGTTGTTGGTGTTCCCCAAACGGAACCGACAGTTTCTTCAAAAATAACATTATTATCCGACTTGCATATATGAATCAGACCTATTGCTCCACATTTATTTAAATCATTTACATAGTCTTCATAATAATTATAACTTAGTACAATTTTATTTTTAAATAATTTACTTAATTCCTCTTTTGTCCTTTTTTTATTAAATTCATAATCATATATTATTTCTCCAACAATTCCTTCAGGAAAATTTCCTCCAAATGAACGTGGTTTAGCTTTTATAGAATATACATCTTCACAAAAAACATCAATAGAAGCTTGAATTGGATTTGAAAAATATGAATCAAATACAAATCGTTTATATTGTAACCCCTCATTTTCTAATTCATTTATAATATAATCTACTGCTTTTTCAGAATCATTATTTCCGGTTAACCGATTTAGATTTTGAAATTTTCTTAAAAAAACTTCCATGTGCTTTCTATCTATTTTAGTGGTGTAAACCATTTTTTCACCTCCGGTATTATATAGCACTCATTTCCCTTTTGTTTTTTATAAATTCTTTTTTAATTTCTTCCAAAACTTTTTCATCTGATATAATGTCATAACTGGTTTTAGCAAGAATTTTTGAAGCTAATAACAGAGCATTATGCGCCTCCTCTGATTTTCCTGCATCTAAATATTCCTGTGAGTGAGCAGATGTGTTTTCCGGAACAAATGCAACCCTTATGCACGAGCCAGGAACATTGTACATCACGTTGCCAAAATCGGTAGAACCGGTTTTCTCCCTTGGAGGTTTAATATTTGGTGCATTAAGTAATTTTGCATTATTCATTAACAATTCATTTAGCTTAAGTACCGGTATCTTGCTGTCAAAAGGTCTGTCTTCATCTATTTCATAAGATGTGCCGGTCATAAGCGATGCTCCTTTTATAATATCTTTAAACCTTCCTATAACTGTATTTAAGTACGCCCTGTTGTATGACCTCAAAGTATATGTACCGGTTGCTTCTCCCGGTATAATATTATCAGGACCACCTGCATTTGTCACAGTGTAATGCATTCTAGTATCATCTTTTACATGTTCTCTTAAAAATTCAATTGCATTAAAAGAAAGTATCATTGCATCAAATGCACTTCTTCCATTTTCAGGTTGTATTGCAGCATGTGTGCTTTTACCCTTAAAAGTTACCTTAAAATGAGAAAGAGCCATACTTTTAACATCCGTTGTGGTTTCAGGTCCTCCATGAAACATAAGAGCAACATCAATATCTTTAAAGCAGCCATTTTCCATCATAATTATTTTTCCCCCTGTTGATTCCTCCGCAGGAGTTCCATATACTATTATTTTATAAGGTTTATCTTTATATTTTTCTTTGAGAGATATGGCAGCAAACACTGCCGCAGGTCCCTGCATGTGATGTCCGCATGCATGCCCGATACCCTCAAGTGCATCATATTCACAAAGAAACGCAACAGATGGCCCTCCATTTCCATATTCATAAACTGCTCTAAATGCTGTCTCTAACCCTCCAACACCTTTTTCAACATTAAAGCCATTTTTTTCAAGAATCTCTGACAGTATCTCCATGGCCTTTATTTCCTTACAATCATATTCCGGATTGTCAAATATATAATCCGATATTTTAAACATCTCTTCTTTATTTTTTTCTATATTTTCAAATAATAAATCTTTCATGCTTATCCTCCATAGCCAAATAACAATTATCTTTTCATTTAAATAATTTAAATAATTTAAACAATTTTAGCTATTGCCAATATCGGCAATAGCTATAAATTTAATATCCTACAGCTGTAGCAACTAATAAGAATACTGCTCCAACAGAAATCCATATCCCTAGTAAAGGTACCATAAATTTTAACCATTTTTCATAAGGTATCTTAGATACTGCCAGATATCCCATTAGAGCTGATGATGTTGGTAAAATTGAATTGGTGAAACCATCTCCCAGTTGAAAAGCAAGTACTGCAGTCTGTCTGGTTACTCCCAAAAGGTCTGAGAGAGGTGTCATAATTGGCATAGTAGTAGCCGCCTGCCCGCTTCCGGAAGTAATAAAAGTGTTAATTACTATCTGCACAAAATACATACCCAAGGCAGCAACAGATTTTGGTAAATTAGATATTGAATCTGCAAGCACTTTTACAACGGTATCAACAATGCTGGCATCATCCATAACAACTAACACCGCTCTTGCAATTCCAACTATAAGAGCTCCAAATACTATAGATTTTGCACCTATTACAAATTCTTTTGCTATTTTACTCGGACCAAATTTTGATAACAATCCGCTGACTATACCCATAGTAAGAAATGCCGTAGCCAATTCCTCAATCCACCATCCATCTTTTGAAACACCCCACATGATTGAGCCAAATCCAACAAGTAATGTTAAAATAACTAAATAATTGCTAATGGTCATGTTTTTAAGATTCTCTAAATCAAGAGTCTCATTATCAGCCTCTTCCTTTTCTAATTCAGATACAATACTTAAATTAGGATTACTTTTTATTTTTCTTGCGTATCTTACAATATATAAATTTGTTACTACAAGTAAGCAAACTAGTAATATAGCCCTCAACCATAATCCTGAAAACAATGATACTTCTGCTATGCTTTGGGCTATCCCAACATTAAATGGGTTAAGAAGCCCTGCTGTAAATCCACAGGCTGCACCTAATGTTATCATAGACGTCCCTGTTATAGCATCAAATCCTAATGTTCTCGATATCACAATTCCTAAAGGAACAAATATCATAACTTCTGTTGACATACCCATAGTAAATCCAAAAACTGAAAACAATGCAAGAAAAATAGGTATGATAATGTTTTCTTTATTTATAAACCTTTTAGCTATCCTTCCAGTTATTGCTTCTATTGTTCCTGTTGCTGTAATAATTTGAAAAGCTCCGCCAACTATAAATATAAAGAACACTATATCCGCTGAATCATTTAACCCTCTTACAAAAGACCTGAAAATATCAGTTAGCCCTGCAGGATTTCTATCAACATATTTAAATGAATCTACAATTATTAGGGTTTTCCCTGTATTGACATCCTTAGCACGTTCAAATTGTCCGGCAGGTATAATATAGGTTAATACAGATACAAAAACAACCAAGAAAAAAATTATTACATACGTGTGTGGAACTTTAAATTTGTTTAGTATACCATCTTTTTGTTTTAATTTATTCATTATAATCCTCCTGTTTTTTATAAGTAATAAATATAAGTTCTACCCTCCTTCACCAATTTTGTTGCAAATTTATTTTGATTATGTTATTCTGATTATAATTTATACTATTAATTATTACAAATATCGAATTTTTATTGGCAGCCATAAAATTTACTTATCGCAAGGAGGTGATTATCATGGATTTTAAAGATTTTATTATACTAATAAATATAAGCGAAACTAAAAGTATATCCAAAACTTCCAGAAATCTCTACATTTCGCAACCGGCAATTACATACCGACTAAAAAACCTCGAAAATGAAC
>SWCH01000818.1_pt1 | contig 15862 bp, 12 predicted proteins | sample 4690051 | NCBI WGS metagenome assembly SWCH01 (sample SAMN10267282, study PRJNA491770) | bioreactor metagenome | isolation source: DHS bioreactor inoculated with | place: Japan: off Shimokita Peninsula | reverse complement strand
GTTTGTAATTGAGGTTAGTAAAAATATGTTTTATATAAAAAGAACAAAAGAGGTGAGTCCACCAAACACAGAATTGATAATACTAAAGGAGTAGCACCCGTTTTTCCATTAAGTTAGGAAAATCGGGTGCTACTCTTTTATTTTCATTTGCTTTAAAATAAATTTTTCTTTGAAAGAATAAATCCTACAATTCCTGCAGTAACAACAGATGTTCCTATAACTATCCAAAATCCATAAGGAGATTGCGCAAAAGGTATATTTGCAACATTCATTCCATAAAAACTTGCAAACATTGTTGGGATAGCCATTAATATAGTTATTGTTGTCAAAACTTTCATAACGATATTCAGATTATTAGATATAACTGAAGCAAAAGCATCCATCATGCCGCTAAGAATACCACTGTATATGTTAGCCATTTCTATAGCTTGCTTATTTTCTACAATTACATCTTCCAGCAAGTCTTCATCATCAGTATATTTTTTTATCATATCTATTTTCATTATTTTTTCTAGTACTATTTCATTTGCCTTTAATGCTGTAGTAATGTACACCAATGATTTTTCTAAGTCAAGAAGCTGAATTAATTCCTTGTTTTTCATTGATTTGTGAAGTTGTTTTTCAACATAATTGCTCATTCGATCTATTTGTCTAAGGTATAAAAGATACCGTTGGGCATTTTTATACAGTATTTGGTAAAGAAATCTATATTTTTTGTATGTTGAAAAAGAACGTATACTGTTTTTTTCAAATTGATCTAATACAATTGAATTTTTCAAACAAACAGTAATAATATTATTTTTTGTTAATATTATACCCATTGGAAGAGTTTCATAAATAATGTGATCATCAATTTTTTCAACATAAGGAGTATCCACCAAAATTAACACTTGGTCATTTTCTACTTCTAAACGTGCGCTTTCCTCTTCGTCTAATGCAGCTTTTAAAAAATCTCTGTCTACACTTAACTCCTGCTCAATAAAATCTATTTCATCAGCTGTTGGGTCTACAAGATTTACCCAAGCTCCGTCTTCAATCTCTTCTAATGTGAAGAGTGTGTCGTCAATTGTTTTAAATATATCAAACATTTTTCACCTCAATTTAATAATAGATTTTCACTATTAACAAATTGAATACTTATGTAAACTAAATTGTAATAGTGAAGTATTAAGTTGTATTATAACATATAAGTTTTTGACCGTAGGGACCTCATCCATTACATTCACATCCTTATTTAGTATTAGTTAATTACAAAGTATTATTACTTTACGCCTTATCTATAATAGACTATTTTTTTTTATTTTGCAAGATATTTATATGTAATCACAAGAAAAAACACATAATTTTTATGTTTTTGGGAAAGATACTAACAAATAAGTGTTATTTTAATGCTATGTGGTAAAATAACGAACAGAAGGTGATTTTTTGACAAGTAAGTCCGTTTTGAGAGTCAAAGAAATGGTAGAGAGCAGTGTAGGGCAAAAGGTTAAGTTTAAAGTTAGAAAAGGAAAAAATAGATCTCAAATGAGTGAAGGTATAATAGCTGAAACTTATCCTGCAATTTTTACAGTACATGTGCATAACAAAGGCTTTAAAAGAGTCATTTCTTTTAATTACATTGATGTATTGACAAATTATGTAGAAGTTTTCTTGTGTGATGAAGAACAAACAAGAATCGTGTAATGTAATATAAATAGGCAGTAAAATAAACTGAGATTTTTAAAATCAACAGTTTATTTTATTGCATTTTTTTGATATACTAAAGTAATTGAACTAATTTTAGGGAGTATCAAATTGAAAAAAATTTTAAAAATTATAGTTGCTATATTTATAATTGTAATATGTTTATATTTATATGCACGTTTTATAGAACCAAATATGCTAAAAGTCCGTTATGAAAACATAACAGATGAATTAATAAGTGAAACCACTCAATCGATAAAAATATTACAATTTTCAGATACTCATCTATCAGAATTTTTTGATATAGTTGATTTAGAAAAAGCTGTGAACAAAATAAATGCTGAAAATCCTGAAATTGTTATTTTTTCAGGAGACCTAATAGATCACTATAAGAGATATACTTATACAAGTGACATATCTCAGATAAGTAAAATATTGGGAAAGATAAAAGCACCTCTCGGTAAATATTCTGTATATGGAAATCACGATTATGGTGGAGGGGCTGAAAAGGTATATTCAGAAATAATGGAAAAAGGCGGTTTTGTTAATTTAGTAAATAGTTCAATTAAATTAGAAAAGTACAATTTGAATATAATAGGATTGGATGACTCAATTTTTGGAAATGTAGATTTGGAAAAGCTTGATGAAAATATTGATGGAAGTTTTTACAATATTGTCATCAGCCATGAACCAGATGTTATTAGTTTCATGTTAGAATATGATATAGATTTATTTTTATCAGGTCATAGCCATGGTGGTCAAGTCCAAATTCCATTTTTAAAAGCATCAATTTTTCCGCCTTTGGCAGAAAAGTATACAAGAGGTATGTATGAATTTGAGAATTATCGAGGAACAAAATTATATGTGAATATTGGAATAGGAACTTCACAAATACCATTTAGGTTTATGGCTGTGCCGGAGTTAACAGTTTTAGTATTAAAAAATCAATAAGAAACCGTACCTTCTGATCTTCTGATAAATATAAAAACGGTATACATACAATGCATACCGTTTTATAACAAATTATTTTATGCTGCTGGTTTTGCTTCTGTAGCCGGAATTTTTATGATTTGTCCAGGGAAAATCAAATGAGGATTTGATAAATTATTGTACTTCGCTAATGCTTCCCAAGTTGTATTATATTTAACAGCAATTTTCCATAATACATCGCCTGATACTACAGTGTATGATGTTTCATTCATTACAGTTTCAGGTACTTTTACTTCAACAACGGGCTCATCAACTGTTTCAGGTTCTTTTACTTCAACAGCAGGCTCATCAACTGTTTCAGCTGGTTGTGGCTCTACTGTTTGAGGTTCTTCTACAACTGTTATTCTACCTGATACATCTATACCTTTTGTACCATTAGTGTTTAAATAATTTGCAAAAATTTCTTCATATGTACCAAATTCAGCGTATATTGGATATGATTTAAATACTTCGTATCCATCCCCGCCGATACCTAAGAAGTCATTAATTGCAACTGTGTATTCTGAATCTTTATCTAGTGCTTTACCACTTATTAGAACTTCAGCAACTCTTGAACCGGCCGGCTGAGTTGGATCAAATGAAAAAGTTAATCCACTAACTTGCAAGAATCCACCTTGAGTTGCTGGATATCCGCTAACGGAAACTTCCAAAACTTTTATTAAATCTTCTCCGATTATTTTCTTAACTTGAACTGTATTACCAAATGGGAATAGTTCAGCTACTTTGCCAAATGTTATATCACCAACAGGAATAGAAACTCTAATGTTTCCTCCATTTACAAAGCCTATGTCAGCGCCTGAAGCCGCTCTTACTGCATCTGCTGACAAATTGCCAAGGTTTGTTTCTTTTGTTCTGACATTTTCTCTTGCACCGTCTAAATCTATATCCGTTTTAGCAACTACTTGTGCAAAAATTGTTTCATTTTCTTCTTTAATGTTATCAATGAAAGCTGATAATTCTGGATCTAAAGCAGTTTCTTTAGCTTCTTCATAAGAAAGTAATTCAGCTTGTTTATCAATGATTAAACCATCTTTAACTTGTATATTTACAAAGCCAAGATTATTATCATAATTTCCTGTTTGGGCAATTAACGTATCATTAACCAGTATACCTGATTCTAATGTTGTGTGGCTGTGTCCATCTATTATAACATCTATACCATCAACGCTTTCAGCAATTTTTTTAGAAGTTACAACAGAGCTTTCATCTATACCTATATGAGCAAGTGCTATGATAACGTCTGTTTTATCTTGTAATTCTTCAACCATTTTTTTTGATACTTCAATTGGGTCAGCAAATGTTATACCTTTAACATTATCAGGGCTAGTTTTATAAGCTGTTTCAGGAGTGGATAATCCAAAAATACCTACTTTAACTCCATTCATTTCAACTATTTGGTATGATTCAAAAAGATTTTTTTCGTTTTCATCTAAAACGTTAGCACTTAACATTGAAAAATTAGCCATATCTTTAAGCTCTAACAATCTTTCTTGACCATAATTGAAATCATGATTGCCAGGTACCATGAAATCATAACCGGCAGCATCTAATATTTTTACTGCATTTTCGCCCTTGCTAATATTAATAATAGGCATTCCATGTAGAGTGTCTCCGGCATCAAGAACTAATGTATTTGGATTTTCAGCCTTTTTTTCTTTTATAATTGTAGAAATTCTGGCAAAACCCAATATGCCGTCAGCATCTAATACTCTTGCATGAGTATCATTTGTGTGAATAATTGTAATTGTTTTAATTTCATCTTGATTTGTGTCCACCCCTAGAGCAAAGCTAAAGCTGCTTAGTATTAATAATGAAATAAGTACTAAGCTTAAAATTCTTTTTTTCATAGTATTCTCCTCCGCTTTTTTTATATTACCAACAACCTTATTATACAAGCGTTTCCTTTATTTTGCAATATAACATTTTCATTTCTATATATTATTTCAGGATTTTAATGAAAGTATTAAAAAAATAGATTGAATATTGGTTAACCAATATTCAATCTATTACATAGCTAGCTAATTGCTTTCATATCCAATTTCAAAAGCTTTTATGTTTAATTCAATTGCTTTTTCTGGGACAGTTTCTGAAATGATTTTTTTCCAATCAATATTTTTTAGCTGCAACATTTTAACAAGTATACCTAAAAGAACAATGTTCATAACTTTTGAATTTCCAATGTCATTTGCAATTTTGTAGGCACTTATAAAGTAAACATTATCCACTGATGACTTATATTCCTCCAAAACATTCTCTGGATATTCTGACATTCCAATACCTACAGTAAAAGGTTTAATTTCATAATCGTTAATAACCAATATTCCATCTTTTTTTAAATAATCTAAAAATCTTAAAGCTTCCGTTTTTTCAAAGGCTATTATAATGTCAGCAGTGCCTTTTTCTATAACTGGAGAATATACTTTTTCACCATATCTTATTTGAGTTGTAACAGTTCCTCCGCGTTGGCTCATTCCATGAATTTCGGCCATTTTCACATCATAACCATTTTCAACGAATCCTTTAGATATAATTTTAGACGTAAGGATTGTTCCTTGTCCTCCAACACCAACTAGCAAAATATTCTTTACCATATTATTCACCTATCCTTTCGATAGCACCAAATGGGCATATTTGTAGGCAAACACTACATCCGTTACATTGATTTGAGTCGATAGAAACTTTATCTCCTAGTTGTAAAGCAGGGCATCCTGACCTTAGACACATTTTGCATCTTGTGCATTTATCTGGATCAACTTTACATTTCATCTTAGATCTCTCCTTGATTATAGGTTTTAACAAAGCACATTCTCTTTTAGTTATAATAACAAAAGGTTCAGTAGCTTCATATCCCATTTTTACAGCTTCCTTTGTTGCTTTTAAGTCATATGGGTCAACTGTAATGAGATTTTCTTCTTTAATTCCACAAGCTAAGCAAAGAGCTTTAATATCTATAACCGGAGCAATTTGACCCGTTACAGTTTTGCCGGTGCCTGGGTTTTCTTGATGTCCGGTCATTCCTGTGATACTATTATCCATTATAATGGTAGTGATAGGTGAATTATTATAAACTGCATTTACTAATCCAGTTAATCCTGAATGAAAAAATGTGGAATCTCCAATTAGTCCAAAGGATTTTGTAAACTTATCCGCACCGCTCATTTCTGTCGCTTTTTCAAATCCATGGGCTCCTGTTATTGAACCCCCCATACATATTAAAGAATCCATAGCATTTAAAGGACTGCCGGCGCCTAATGTATAACAACCTATATCACCACTGAGAAAAGCTTTATCTTTGTATTTGCCAAGTTCATAGAATAATCCTCTGTGAGGACATCCTGCACAAAGAACTGGAGGTCTAAGAGGAGCTTGTGCATCAGTTTTATAAGAAACAGATGGAGTTATGCCCAATATTTTTTCTCTTATTAGTTCAGGCGAAAACTCCCAGCATATAGGAAATAAATCTTTACCAATGCAATCTATGCCCATAGCCTTTATTTGAGTTTCCATAAATGGTTCATTTTCCTCTATAACATAAAGCTTATCTACTTTCTGTGCAAATTCTTTAATCATTTTATCTGGAAGTGGATTAGATAATCCTATTTTTAAATAAGATGCTTTATCTGCAAATACTTCCTTTGAATATTGGTATGAAACGCCATTAGCAATGATTCCTATTTTTGTATCATTTATTTCCATTGTGTTTAACGGACAATTATTTGAATATTCCAGCAAACCTGCAATTCTTTGCTCTTCAATTTGAGGATGCCTCATTCTAGAATGTGCGGGTACCATTAGCATTTTTTTAATGTCTTTTTTTAGTTCTCTAGTAGGTGGAACAACTCTTTCTGACAGTGTGACAATTGATTTAGAATGGCAAATACGAGTTGTAACTCTAAATAAAACAGGTGTTTCATATTTTTCACTTATCTCAAATGCATATTTCATATAATCTATACAGTCTTGTGAGTCTGAAGGTTCAATCAAAGCTGTTTTTCCAAAGTATGCATAGTATCTATTATCCTGTTCATTTTGTGAAGAAAACATGCTGGGTTCATCTGCAGTCACTAAAACAAATCCGCCATTAATTGCATGATAAGAAAAAGACATGAAAGCATCAGCTGCAACATTTAATCCAACATGCTTCATAGCTGCAAATGTTCTAACACCTCTCATCGATGCACCGACGGCAACCTCACAAGCTACCTTTTCGTTAACGGCCCACTCAGCATAAACGCCATTGTATTGAGAAAAGTTTTCCATTATCTCTGTACTTGGCGTACCTGGATAAGCTGAAGCAACTAAAACACCGGCTTCATAGGCGCCACGTGCAATGGCTTCATTACCAGTCATTAACTCTTTCATAAACAACCTCCTAATTTTGTATTTATAATAATAACATATTAATTATAAGGTTAAATCAACATATAGTCAATAGATTGATTTAATAGTGCAAAATATGTCTGAATTTTGAAATGAAAATTACTTAAAAGTCATTGACAAAAATATAAAAATAATATAATATATCTTTAAATGTGATAAATAATATTATAAATAAGATTTGGCTATGAAAAGGAATAGTAGATATATATGGTCTTTAGAGAGAGGGCTGTTGGTGAAATGCTCTTGTCCCAATATATGTTGAACCCACCTTAGAGCATTTGGGAGTAACAACCCAAACGGTAGAACCGTTATTAAAATAAGATACTGTAATGCATAATTTATAATGTATACAGTAATTAGAGTGGTACCGCGGATAAACCGCCTCTTTGTTTAGAGGCGGTTTAATATTTTTTAAGGGAGAAATAATATGGCAAAAAAAGAAAAAGATTTTGTAAAAGAAATTACACCTATGGAAGAAGATTTTAGTAGATGGTATACAGATGTTATAATGAAAAATGAATTAGTTGACTATTCACCTGTAAAGGGTTTTATGGTAATAAGACCATATGGATATGCTCTTTGGGAAAAGATTCAAAGCTATGCAGATGAGAAATTTAAAGCAACAGGTCATAAAAATATGTACTTTCCTTTATTGATACCAGAAAGCTTACTAACAAAGGAAAAAGAACATGTTGAGGGCTTTGCTCCCGAAGTTGCATGGGTAACTCACGGAGGAAGTCAAGAGTTAGGCGAAAGACTTTGTGTTAGACCTACTTCAGAAACTATTATTTGTCACATGTATAAAAAGTGGCTTAACTCATACAGAGATTTGCCTTATTTATACAATCAATGGTGTAGTGTTGTTAGATGGGAGAAAGCAACTAGACCGTTCCTTCGAACTTCTGAATTTTTATGGCAAGAAGGTCATACTCTCCATGAGACATATGAAGAATCTCAAGAAGAAACACTTAAAATGTTAAATATTTACAAGGATGTAGCAGAAGATTTAATGGCAATGCCAGTAGTTGTAGGTCAAAAAAGCGAAAAAGAAAAATTTGCAGGAGCATTTGCAACGTATACAATGGAAGCATTAATGCATGATGGTCAGGCGTTGCAAGCAGGCACATCACATAATCTCGGACAGCATTTTACTAAAGCATTTGAAATTAAATTCCAAGGAAGAACAGGAAAAGAAGAATTTCCTTTCCATACTTCATGGGGTATTTCAACAAGGTTGATTGGTGGACTAATCATGGTGCATTCCGATAATAGAGGGCTTGTATTGCCTCCAAAAATTGCACCAACTCAGGTAGTTATAATACCAATTGCTCAGAAAAAAGAAGGAGTATTGGAAAAGTCAAATGAGATCTTTGATAAAATTAAAGCAAAAGGAATAAGAGTAGAACTCGATGATGATTTAGAAAATTCAACAGGCTGGAAATTCAATCAATATGAAATGAAAGGCTATCCAATTAGAATAGAGCTTGGACCAAGAGATATAGAAAATAATCAAGCAGTAGTAGTTAGAAGAGATAAACTTGAAAAAGAAATAATTTCTCTTGACAATATTGAGGAAACTTTAAGTGAACTGTTAGATACAATGCAAAAAGATTTATTTGAAAAAGCAAAAGAACACAGAGATACACACACATATGTGGTAAAAGATTATGAGCAGTACAAAAAAGATTTGCCTAGCAAACCAGGTTTTGCAAAAATGATGTGGTGTGGATGCAGAGAGTGTGAAGATAAATTAAAAGAAGAAACAGGTGCGACAATTAGGTGCATACCATTTGAACAAGAAAACTTAGGGGATAAATGTCATATATGCGGCAAAGAAGCTAAACATATGATTTATGCTGCAAAAGCATATTAATCATTTGTTTTGAGGATGTATAATAAAATTATATGAAGATAATGCTTTTAGAAGTTTTAAACCTAGACAATGAAAGAGTAAGATGTTGATATATATTTAAATGCATCATTAAAATAATGGTATGAAATTTTGATGTAATATTTCTTTTAAGTTATAATATTATAGCCACAGAATATTATATAATTAAGATATATTTTGTGGGGTGTTTGATATGAAATTCTTTTACAAACCTGAAGGTACATGTTCAAAGGATATTTCATTTGAAATTGAAAATAACATAATAAGAAATTTAAGATTTCAGCGGGGATGCTCAGGCGGTCTTCGCGCTATTTGCAAATTGATTGAAGGTAAAGACATAGACGATGTTATTAAACAGTTTCATGGTATAAAGTGCAAAGGAAAAGATACATCTTGTCCAGACCAGTTAGCTGAAGCATTACTTGGATTTAAAGAACAATACGATAAATAAGTATAAAATAAAAAAGCGGAGGAAGTTATTGCACCCCCGCTTTTCACTTGTTTTTACAAACAAATAAAAGTGAATTATATATCAAATTATTATTACCTCCACTTATACAAGAGGGGGTAATTTTTAAGCTTCAGGTTGGATATAGCCCCTATCTAAAGCCCCAATGCTCAGCTTTAGCTGAGTGAGTTCATTATTTTAATCATTTTATAATGAATTCTTAATAAAATTGTAACTTAATATTAATATAGTATTTATATTATAAATTTAAATTTAAAAGGTTGACATTGTAATAGCTAAGTGCTAAAATAAGTCAAAACCGACCAGTCGGTCGAAAATAAAAGGAGGACAATTTTGAAAAAAATATTGACATTATTATTAATTACAGCTTTAGTTCTTACAGGATGTGGAAATGAAAATTCTGATGTAAGCGCAATAGAAGAGACATATACAGCTGTAGAAGTAGAAACTTTGGAATCAATGGAACTACATATAGAAAATATTATGACAGCAAAAACTTATGCTGACAAAGATGTTTATGTTGTACCTATGATGACGGGAAAAGTGGAAAGCATTAAAGTAAGCGTAGGCGATAGGGTAAACAAAGAGGATGTATTATTTGTCATGGACAAAGATGATATTCAAAAGCAAGTCAATCAGGCATTAGCAGCATATGAATCTGCAAAAGCAGGATATGATGTGAGTGCAGCTCAAATAGAAAATGCTAAAAAATCATTTGAGCGCATTGAAAAACTATATGAAGAAGGGGCAGTGCCAGAAACTCAATATGATCAAGCAAAACTTGCAGCTTCAGATGAATCATTAGAAGCAGCGAAAAAAAGCGTAGACCAAGCAAGAGTTGCTTATGAAAATGCAGCGTCTACTGCTGAAAATGCTATAGTTAAAGCACCAATATCAGGTGTTATATCGGACATAAGCATAGTGGAGGGAGAGTATGCATCTTCAAGCAAACCACCTATTACAATTGTTGATTCTGATAGTATTACAGTAGAACTTGGAGTTCCTGGCAACATGGTAAACAAAATTAAGCAAGGTGATGTTGTAACAGCTGAAATAAGTGCTGCAAATTACAAAGAAGAATCTAAAGTTGACAGCATAAGCACATCAGCTGACCCAGTTACAAATCTCTATACTGTAAATATATTACTTTCAAACAATGGTTCAATTAAACCAGGTATGTTTGCTAAAATATATTTAAATACAGATAAGATCGATAATGCCCTTGCAGTTAGAACAGAAGCTGTAATGGAGAAATCTGAAAAGAAATATGTTTTTGTTGTAAACGGCGATTATGCAGCTGAAAAGGAAGTTGTAACAGGACTAGATACGGGTACTTACATAGAAATTAAAGAAGGATTGACTTTAGGAGATAAAGTTATAGTCAAAGGTCAAGACTATATAAATGATGGCAGTAAAATAAAGATTGTAAGGGGTGAATAGAATGCTTTCAAAGTTTTCAGTAAAAAAACCTGTTACAATAACAATGATGATATTAATAGTCTTGCTTTTTGGAGCAGTATCACTAAGTAAACTAAATGTTGATTTGATGCCTTCAATAGAGTTACCATATGTAATGGTTCAGACAACATATTCAGGTGCAGGCCCAGAAGAAATAGAAAATTTAATATCACAACCATTAGAACAAACATTAGCAACTGTTGAAAATATTGATTCCATAATGTCTATATCAAATGAAGGAAGTTCCATTGTATTGATGCAATTTAACTTTGGTACAGATATGGATGAGACAGTACTTCAAATGAGGGAAAAAATAGATATGATAAAGGGGTATCTCCCTGATGGAACAACCTCTCCAGTTGTTATGAAATTAGATCCAAACAGTATGCCAATAATACAATTAGCAATTTCAAGCAAAGGAGATATATATACTACTCAAAAAATTGCTGAGGATGTTGTACAGCCACGATTAGAAAGAATTGAAGGAACAGCTTCCGCAGGTGTTTCAGGAGGACTTGAGAGAGAAGTCGAAGTTATGCTCAAGGATGAAGTACTTAAAGGGTATAATTTAAGTTCAAGTTATATAACACAAATTTTGCAAGCAGAAAATTTAAATCTTCCAGGCGGAACAGTTATGAAAGGAACAAATGAACTAACTGTTAGAACTGTCGGAGAATTTAAATCTGTAGAAGAAATTAGAAATATCAGTATTCCTCTCACAAGAGGCGGAACATTAAGGTTAAGAGATATAGCTGATGTTAATCTGGTTAATAAGGACAGGTCATCTATAACAAAACTTAATGGTCAAGATGTTGTTCAGATATCAGTAATGAAACAATCTGATGGAAATACAGTAAATGTATCAAAAAAGGTTAATGAAGAGTTAAATAAAATTAAAGCTGAATATCCAGATCTCAATGTTGATACAATTTTTGATCAAGCTGATTATATAAACCTTTCAATTAATAATTTAATAAGAACTGCTATAACAGGAGCAATACTTGCAGTAATAATACTTTTAATATTCTTAAGAAGTTTTAAAACTACATTGGTAATAGCACTTTCAATACCTATTTCTATTATCACAACATTTATATTATTGTATTTTTCAGGTATTACTTTAAATATGATGACTATAGGTGGTTTGGCATTAGGTATAGGAATGTTAGTTGACAATTCAATTGTTGTTCTTGAAAATATATATAGACATAGAAGTCTTGGGATGGATAGAATTAATGCATCTGTTGATGGTACAAACGAGGTTTCAATGGCAGTTACAGCATCTACATTGACTACTATAGCTGTATTTTTGCCTATAGTATTTACTGGAGGGCTTGCAGCTACTATATTTAAGGATTTTGCACTCACAATAGTTATGGCTTTGGTGAGCTCACTGCTTGTTGCATTAACATTAATTCCAATGATGTCATCAAAACTGGTTGCAGTAAAAAACATGGAATCAGAGGAAGCTCAAGAAAGAAAACACGGAGTGATAGTAACAACGTACAAGAGAGCCTTAAGTTGGAGTTTAAGACATAGATTTATTACAATTACTTTAAGTTTAGTTATGTTTGTGGTAAGTATAATTATGGTAATTCAAGTTGGAGCAGAGTTTTTCCCGGTTACAGACGAGGGTCAGATAAGTGTTAGTGTAAGCTTACCGGCCGGTTCAGAACTTGAAAAAACAGACGAATTATTAGAAGATATAAAAGGGTCCATAGAGCAAATTCCGGAAATAACTAGTGTATTTACTTCATCTGGAAGCGGTGGAATAATGAGTATTGGAAGCAGTTCAAATAGCGGAAGCATAACTATATTGCTTCAGGATTTAAAAGATAGAAGTAGAAGCACAAAACAGGTTAGCGATGAAATAAGGACAACTGTAAAGGATATTCCAGGAGCAGATATAAGTGTTTCTGAGGCATCAAGCATGTCTATGGGAGCCGGCGGAGCAGCTATTAGCATAAATATTGAAGGCGATAATTTAGATACACTTAAAAATATTGGTGATGATTTTGTAAATATAATTGAAAAAGTTGACGGATCCAGGGAAGTTGAATCTAGCTATGCAGATGGAATACCTGAAGTTCAAATAATAACAGATAGGTCCCTTGCATCTCAATATGGCTTAACTACTGCTCAAATAGGATCTGCCATAAAGGGGACGTTGTCCGGTTCAAATGTTACGAAATTTAAAATTGACGGTGATGAGTTAGATGTGAATTTAAAAGGTGACAACATATATGGAGAGAGTATTTCTATATTAAATATGTTACCTATAACATTGCCAAGCGGAGGAAGTGTACCTTTATCAGAAGTTGCAGATATTAAAGTGGAAAATGGACCAATAAGTATAACAAGGCAAAATCAAACAAGGATTTTAACAGTGAGCGCCAGTGTATCAGGAAGAGATGTTCAATCTGTGTCAACTGATATAACGAAGATGTTAAAAGAATATGAAATGCCAAATGGTTACTCATATACATTTGGAGGCGAAACAGAGCAAATCAGAGAAACATTTGGTGACTTGTTCTTAGCAATGGCAATGGCAGTATTGTTAGTTTATATGATAATAGCTGCACAGTTTGAATCATTAATACAGCCACTATCAGTTATGTTTTCAGTTCCGCTTGCATTGTCAGGAGGCTTTATAGCTCTTTTTGTTACAGGGTTGCCTTTAAATGTCGTAGGTATAATAGGATGTATTATACTTGTAGGAATTGTTGTAAACAATGCTATAGTTTTAATAGATTATATCAACAAAAGAAGAATAAATGGCGAAGAGAGAACAGTTGCTATATTAAAAGCAGGACCAATTAGGATTAGACCTATTATGATGACAGCACTTACAACAATATTAGGACTTGTACCAATGGCCATAGGTTACGGAGAAGGCGGAGAGCTTACACAGTCAATGGGAGTAGTTGTTATTGGTGGATTAGCACTATCAACAGTTTTAACATTGATAATTATACCGGTAATGTATTCTGTTTTTGATGATATTATAGAGTTCTTTAAAAGGAAGTTAATAAAGCACAAAGATGAAGTAGTTAGAGATATATAATTTTGGAGGGCAATATGGCAGAAAAAAATCAAAGGCGAAAAGATATATTGACATCTGCCAAAATTCTATTTACTGAAAAGGGATTCCATAATACTAAAATGGAAGAAATTGCAGCAGGTGCAGGTGTAGGGAAAGGTACTCTATATGAATATTTTAAAAGTAAACAGGATATATTTGATGAGGTTTGTATAGAGAATGTTTTTTTGATGAGACAAGGGATTGAAGAAATAAGTATTAAAGATATAACATTCAAAGAGAAACTTATTGAGATGTTTGATAAAAAAGAAAAATCAATGGAACTTGAAAATGCCACTATTGATGGTATGCTTTCTCATAAAAATATAATATCTGATAAAGTAGTTAAAACTATGATGAAGCTCATAGATGATGTTTATAAAATGCTGACTAAAATGATAGATCAAGGCAAGGCAGAGGGGGTTGTTGATAATAATATTCCTTCTGAAGTAATAGCATGTGCTTTGATAGGAACTATGGGAGAGTATTACAGACTTAGATTATCTAAAGAAAATAAAGGGCTTGGGAGCTATGAAATTATTTTTAACTTGTTTTTTAATGGATTTGGTGTAAAATAAGTTATAACTATAATTTAAAAAAATATGGAGGATAACATGAAAAGAAAAATTGCTATGTTAATGTCAATGGTGCTTTTGCTTAGCACCTTGCAAATGAATTTTGCATTTGCAGATAGTGAAACAGATACAAATATAGATAGTGAGACAGTTTCAGATACTGAAGCTGAGAAGGATGCAGTAGATACTGAAAACACAAATGATGAAGAAATTTCTGTTGAAGAATCAAAAACAATGGAATTGTCAATAGAAGATGCTATTAAACTTGCAACAGAAAGCAGCAGGGAAATGTGGAAAATAGATGATGCGTTAAAAGAATTATATGATGCTAAAAGAGATGCTAATAAAGCAAAAAGTTTAGCAGAAGATAGTATGTCTATTCCTCTTGATAGCCCTTATTCACCTGGTGCTACAGATGTTAAAACATTATTAGCTAAAAATGGATATGGAATAAAATTTGCAGAGTTAAGAACTATAGAAGCAGAAAAAAACAGAGATCTTTTAATTGTAGGAATTGAAATTGAAACAAAATCTTTATATTATAAGGTTTTAGCTGCTGAAAAAACTATTGAAGTTAACCAAGGAAACCTTAAAAAAGCAGAAGAACAATTAAGGGTAATTAATTTAAAGTTCAATAACGGATCTGCTACAAAGGCAGAAGTGTTAAATGGACAAATGGCTGTACAAAGTGCACAAACTGATTTAGATTCTTCAAAAGATGATTTAGAAGTAGCAAAATTAGATTTGTTAAATAAGCTAGATTTACCATTTGATACAGAAATTGTTCTTAAAGACAAAGAGCTAAATTATGTACCTACTGTTGATGTAAACTTGGAAGATGCTTTAGAAAAAGCTAAAACAGACAGACCTGAAATATTAACAGCACAAAATGATTTAGAGCTGCAGAAAATTGAAACACGTGTATATAAGGCTTATTACACTTCTAATTTGAGAGAAAACAAATCAGCAGTTGAAAAATTAAAAGATGCTGAACTAAATGTTCCTCAAGTTTATAAAAATGTAGATCTTGATGTAAGAAAATCATATCTTGCTTTGGTAAAGGCGGAAAGAGCACTTCTAAATATGGATAAAACAGTTGAATTAGCAAAAGAGTCATCAAGAATTAATAAACTTCTATATGAGAATGGCATGGTATCTTCAACTGATGTGATAGTAGCTGATACAAATTTAGCTCAAGCTGAAATTGGAAGATATCAATTGTTAGTTTCTTACAATATAAGCAAAATGATGTTTGATAATTCAAACTTGATTGGTTTAAAATAAATTATATAATTAATTAAAGTAGTTTATATTTGTTTATAAAAAAGCATGAATTT
>SWCH01000630.1_pt1 | contig 16036 bp, 9 predicted proteins | sample 4690051 | NCBI WGS metagenome assembly SWCH01 (sample SAMN10267282, study PRJNA491770) | bioreactor metagenome | isolation source: DHS bioreactor inoculated with | place: Japan: off Shimokita Peninsula | reverse complement strand
GTTATTAAATGAAGGTGCTAGGCAGGAGGATGTTGCCGCTTCAATATTTCAAGCAGTTGTAAATCAAACTATAAGCGGATTGGCTCAAGGAAGACCAATTAAAGGCAAAGTTGCCTTTTTAGGCGGTCCACTATATTTTTTATCTGAGTTAAGAAAAAGATTTAAAGAAACACTGGAACTGTCAGATGAAAATGCTATTTGTCCAAAAGATGCAAACTATTATGTAGCTATTGGAGCAGCATTATTATCAGAAAACCACGAAAAAATTAATTTTAATATATTTAACAATGAATTAAATGACAAAATAAAAAGTACAAATATAGCCTATCGAAAGAAAGATTTAAACCCCTTATTTACAAACAAAGACGAGTACAATGCATTTTTAGCAAGACATGAACAGCATAGAGCAAAACGCATAGATATTAAGGATTATTCTGGTGCTGCATTTCTTGGCATAGATGCTGGCTCTACAACTACTAAACTTGTTTTAATAACCGACAAAGGTGAAATATTGTTTTCCTATTATGGAAGCAATAGAGGTAACCCCCTAAATTCAGCAATATATGCTGTAAAAGAACTTTATAAACAACTCCATGACAGAATAAAAATTGCATATACTGCTGTAACCGGCTATGGAGAACATTTAATTAAGTCTGCTTTAAATGTAGATATTGGTGAAATTGAAACTATAGCTCATTACAAAGCTGCTGATTTTTTCCTGAATGGTGTGGATTTTATAATTGATATTGGCGGACAAGATATGAAAAGCATGCTTATTAAAGATGGTGTAATTGATTCTATTATGCTTAATGAAGCTTGCTCTTCCGGTTGCGGCTCCTTTATTGAAACATTTGCAAAATCTCTTGATATGTCTGTTAAGGACTTTTCCGAAGCTGCTATCTTTTCAGAAAACCCGGTTGATTTAGGAACCAGGTGCACTGTTTTTATGAATTCCAAAGTTAAACAAGCACAAAGAGAAGGTGCTACTGTAAGTGATATATCTGCAGGCATTTCATTTTCCGTAATAAAAAATGCTTTGTTTAAAGTTATAAGACTTAAATCTCTGGATTCTTTAGGAGATAAAATTGTTGTTCAAGGTGGAACTTTTTACAACAATGCAGTTTTGAGGGCTTTTGAGCAAATTGTGGGACGAGAAGTTGTAAGGCCAGATATAGCAGGTATTATGGGGGCATTTGGTGTTGCCTTAATAGCAAAAAACAAATATGACAGTTCAATGCAAACAACATTTTTAAAAGCAGATGCTCTTAATAAATTTTTATTTGATACCTCTATGGAGCGCTGCATAAATTGCGGCAACAATTGCTTATTAACAGTAAATAAGTTTTCTGATGGAAGATATTATGTATCAGGTAACCGATGCGAAAGAGGTGCTGAAAAATATGTTCATGTAGATAAAAAAATTACACCTCCAAATTTATACAAATATAAATATAAGCGTGTTTTTAATTATAAGCCACTTTCCATAGAACAATCAATTAGGGGTACAATTGGTATACCTAGAGTTCTAAACATGTATGAAGACTATCCATTTTGGTTCACATTTTTTACAGAGCTAAAATACAAGGTAGTTTTATCTGGACTGTCAAGCAAGAGAATATATGAGCTTGGAATGGGTACTATACCGTCTGAATCAGTATGTTATCCAGGTAAAATAACCCACGGACATATAATAGATTTAATCAACAAAAATGTTAATAAGATATTTTATCCATGCATAGCTTATAATATTAAAGAAGATAAAAATGCAGGAAATCATTATAATTGCCCAGTAGTAGTTTCATATCCTGAATCTATTCACGCAAACGTAGATTTAAAAGGAATAAAATTATATAAACCTTTTTTAAACCTAGATAATAAAGAAAAACTAATAAATAAGCTTTACAAGGAACTTGAAGATGAAGGCATCACTTTAAATGAAATTAAAACAGCCGCTGAAAAATCATATAAAGAACTGGAGAAATACAAAGATGATGTAAAATATGAAGGTAAAAAAGCTATTGATTATATTAAAGCAAATAATATGAAAGGTATTGTTCTGGCAGGAAGACCTTATCATATAGATCCTGAAATAAATCATGGTATACCAGAAATGATTGAAGGTTATGGCTTAGTTGTTCTCTCAGAAGATTCTCTCAGTGACGATTATCCTATAGAAAGACCAATTCGAGTTATGGACCAATGGTCATACCATACCAGACTTTATAAAGCTGCAACATATGTTGCAGAAACAGATTGTTTAGAGCTTATACAGCTTAACTCATTTGGTTGTGGACTTGATGCAGTTACAACTGACCAAGTAAAAGAAATACTTGACAGAAAAGGCAAAATATATACCTTGATTAAAATAGATGAAATCACTAATCTTGGTGCAATAAGAATTCGTATACGCTCATTAATTGCATCAATAAAAGAACGTGAGAAATTTGGCAAAATTTATGAACAAAATAACATCATTGAATCATCTAGACCTATATTTACTAAAAAAATGAAAAAAGAGCATACAATACTTGTACCTCAAATGTCTCCAATTCACTTTCAATTTTTTAAAACAGCAGGAAAAAAATCTGGATATAATTTTGAAGTACTTCCAGCTGTAGATAAAAAGGCTGTAGATGTAGGATTAAAAGTAGTTAACAATGATGCATGCTATCCTTCTATAATAGTAATTGGACAATTAATAAATGCTTTAGAATCAGGTAAATATGATTTAAATAATACAACATTATTGATTTCTCAAACAGGTGGAGGATGCCGTGCAACTAACTATATTGGATTTATACGAAAAGCTTTAAAAGATTTAGGATATGATAATATTCCGGTTATATCTTTTAATGTAGTTGGACTTGAGAAACAGCCAGGATTTAAGCTTACAGTTCCGCTTGTAAATAGGCTTATTATGTCCGTTGTTCTCGGTGACACACTAATGCGTACAACATATAGAACTAGACCATATGAAAAGGTTAAAGGTTCAGTTAATATGATGTATAATAAGTGGGTAGCAAAATGTCATGAAGTAATTAAATCTGGTAATTTTAAATTTTTTAGAGAAACAATAAATGATATCGTAGAAGATTTTGACAATATTGAATTAAATGAAAATATTAGAAAACCTAAAGTAGGAATTGTAGGTGAAATTCTTGTTAAATTTCATCCAAATGCAAACAACGATGTATTTTCACTTTTAGAGGAAGAAGGTGCAGAAGTTGTAGTTCCAGATTTAATAGATTTTGCATCCTATTGCACATATAATGGAACTGTAAAATATGAAGAACTGTTGACGGGTACCTATAAAAGTTGGTTAATCAATAAAACTTCTACAAAAGCTATTGACTTATATAAGAAGCCAAGTATTGAAGCATTCAAAAAATCAAAAAGATTTCTTACTCCAAGTAAAATAGATGAACTCGCTCATAAAGCAAGCAAATTCCTATCTCTAAGCAATCAGTCCGGAGAAGGATGGTTTTTAACTGCAGAAATGATAGAGCTGTTAGATAGTGGCGTTGATAACATATTGTGCTTACAGCCATTTGCTTGTTTGCCAAACCATATAACAGGTAAAGGAATGATTAAAAAATTAAAGGATTCATATCCTACGTCAAACATTGTACCAATTGACTATGATGCTGGTGCAAGTGAAGTAAATCAAATAAACAGAATAAAACTGATGCTGACAAATGCATTTAGAAATATGGATTCTAATCACAAAATGTATAATTTAAAAGAAATAGACCAAGAATTAGCTGATGGTAAAAATATGCAAAGCAATTTTGGAAACATCCAGCATCAAGTAAATATCTAATTATTATAAAAACCTATTGAATTGAACCATTCAATAGGTTTTTATAAAATTTGTTATGTATTTAAATTTACAACCTTTTTAAGTTTAAATCTCTCAACTTGTTCTTTTAAAAGTTCTGCTTGTGATGAAAGCTCCTCGCTTGCCGCTGCTGACTCCTCGGAAGTAGCAGAATTAGTTTGTACCACCATTGATACTTGCGTAATTCCTTGATTAATTTGGCTAATACCAGCAGCTTGTTCATTTGATGCTATGGCAATATCATTTACCAAAGATGCGGCCTTAGATATATCCTCAACTATCCCTTTTAAAGCTATTGCTGTTTCACTAGCAATCTTGGCTCCTGCCTCTGCTTTTTCAATTGACCCTTCAATCATTACAGTAGTTTCCTTGGCTGCTTCAGCTGAACGAGCTGCAAGATTTCTTACTTCTTCCGCTACAACTGCAAAACCCTTGCCATGCTGACCAGCCCTTGCTGCTTCAACTGCGGCATTTAAAGCAAGTATATTTGTTTGAAAAGCAATTTCATCAATAACTTTAATTATTTTTGATATATTACTTGACGATACATTAATTTCATCCATCGCATCTAGCATATCTTGCATATGGTCATTACCTTTAACTGCATTAAATTTGGTTCTATCACTAAGTTCATTAGCTTGATTAGCATAATCAGCATTTCTCTTTGTTTGCACTTCAATTTCCTCTATAGAGGCGGTTAGCTCTTCTATGGAACTTGCTTGTTCCGTAGCCCCTTGAGAAAGAGAAATACTTGAATCTGAAATCTGTCTTGATCCAGCAGCAACCTGCTGTGAAGCAAGTTCAATATTTGATAAAATTTCATTGTTCTTTTGTACCATCTCTAATAACCTTTTACCCAATAAATCATTATCGGATTTTACTTTTACATCAACTGTTAAATCCCCTGATGCAATTTTTTCAACTATATATGCTTGTTCTCTTATATTATCAATCATTCTATCAAACGAAGCAATAAGACTACCTATTTCATCTGTTGATTTTATTAATTCTCTTTCTCCTTTTTCAGATTTTCCTTTTGTACTCATACCTACATCTCCAAACGATAACTTATCAGCTAAATCAACCATTCTTACTATTGGAGTGGTAATAATTTTTGCATACTTCCTACCCAAATAAATTGCTACAAGTATTGAAATTATCATAATAGTTATCATAGCAATTATTGCAATTGTAGTTTTTAACACAAAATTATCATACAATAATTGTATCTCGGACGCATCCCCTAATACAACTTTGTACTTCTCATACAAACCATAATAGTCATTACTCAATCCCCTAATCTCAAATATCCCAATAACCCCAACAATCCCCGAAACGATTGCCACTATAAGAAAACCCAACAAAAGTTTTTTTGCCATTTTCAAATTATAAAACCACATCATAAGTTTTCCTCCCTATACCTTTATTGTCATTACTTCTTAAATATTATACAATATTTAAGAAGTAATGACAATAAATTATTAATTGCGACATTGCACATAAATACAAACCAAAACAAATAAAAATAATCAATGTACATTCAAATGCACATTGATTGTTTTTTATTACTAACTGCTAATCAATATATTCTCTAATTATTTGCTATTAGTTTAGGAACATTCTTCAAGATAACATCTAGAACTTTGTTATCAAATAATTTCCTATACCTCTTCATAAGCTAAGTCTACCTTCTTTAGTTTAAAGCTTTCTACTTGTCTCTTTAATAATTCTGCTTGTGATGATAATTCTTCACTTGCAGCTGCTGCTTCTTCTGAAGTAGCAGAATTAGTTTGAACAACATCTGAAACCTGCATAATTCCTTGATTAATTTGATTTATACCAACAGACTGCTCATTCGATGCTATAGCTATATCATTTACCAAAGAAGCGGCCTTAGCCATATCTTCAACAATCACATTTAATGCAATTGCCGTTTCATTAGCAATTTTAGTTCCTGCTTCTGATTTCTTAATAGAACCTTCAATCATATCTGTTGTTTCTTGAGCTGCATTTGCAGAACGTGCAGCTAGGTTTCTTACTTCCTCTGCTACAACTGCAAAACCCTTGCCATGCTGACCAGCTCTAGCAGCCTCAACAGCTGCATTTAAGGCAAGAATATTTGTTTGAAAAGCAATTTCATCAATAACTTTAATTATTTTAGAAATATTATTTGATGATAAATTTATTTCATCCATAGCTTTTAGCATTTCTTTCATACTATCCGTTCCTCGAACTGCACTGTCTTTAGTTTTTTCTCCAATTTCATTAGCCTGATTTGCATAATCAGCATTTTTCTTAATTTGAACAGCAATTTCTTCTATTGAAGCAGTCAGCTCTTCTATTGAACTTGCTTGTTCTGTAGCTCCTTGAGAAAGAGAAATACTTGAATCTGATATCTGCCTTGAACCGGCTGCAACCTGTTCTGCAGCAAGATTAATGTTAGATAAAATTTCAGTGTTTTTTTGTACCATTTCTAATAGTTTTTTACCAAGTAAATCATTTTCTGATTTAACGTTAATTTCTGTTGTCAAGTCGCCAGAAGCTATTTTTTCAACAATATGTGATTGTTCCCTTATATTTTCAATCATTTTATTAAATGACTTCATTAGGATACCTATTTCATCATTTGCTTTTACATTAACATTAACATTGACATCACCTAAAGATAACTTATCTGCTACATTGACCATTTCATTTATTGGCCTGCTTATAGTACGTGATATAAAGATGCCTAACCCTAGAGATACTATTATTGATAATATAATTATTATTAACATTGATATTATAGTTGCATTCGTCGCTTTTGTAAGTTCATCAGAATAAAGTCTGCCTTTAGTAATTTTATGTTCTACAAGTTGATCTATTGATCCCTGAATTTCATTGGATAATGTGTTGCCTTCTCCTCTCAACAATCCTATTGCCTTATCATGATCATATCTTAATGCTGCTTTTATAATTTCTTCTCTAATTGGATCAAAATTTTTAATAGCTATATTCAAATTCTCAAAAATTTTCATATCTTCTTCAGTTTGAATGTTTTGCTTAAACTTCTCCATCGCCTCTACAATTTCTTCATCATATTTCTTTATATCCTCTTGATGTTCATTTAAATCCTTCATATTATCATCCAATATCATATCTCTCAATGCAATACGTGTTCTCTGAAAGTTTAAATCTACATTTGAAATATCACCTAATGCAACACCATATTCTTCATATAAATCTGAATAATTCTTATTTATACTTAGTATATTTAATATACCTACAAGTCCAACTATACCTGCAATTAAAGCGACTATTAAAAAACCTGTTGTAAGTTTTTTAGAAATTTTTAAATTATAAAACCATTTCATATTTTTATTCTCCTCTAACTTTATTATATAATTGTATTTATACTTTCTTTAATTTCTGTGTCTAGAAGCTTTTCACAATTTAATATTAACTTGACTTCGCTTCCCACTTTTCCAATTTCCTTAATAAATTTGTTTTTATAGCTCTTTGAAAAATTAGGTGGTTCAGATATATCTTTCTCTTCAATTGACATAACTTCTGATACGCGATCAACAACTAAACCGGCAGAAATATCTTTTATATCTACCACAATTATACAAGTCCTGTCATCGTAATCTCTTTGATTTTTCCTAAACCTCAGCCTCACATCTATAATAGGGATAATGTTACCTCTCAAATTTATGATGCCTTTAATATATTCAGGAAATTCCGGTATTTCTGTAATGTATTGAATCCCAATAATTTCTGTTACATACTTTATTTCTATTCCATAGAATTCATCTCCTAGAGAAAAGGTTAAGTACTTTCCTTTTTGAGTATCTTCTGCCCCCTGTATAATTTCCTCTGTCTTAAAGCCAGCCATTACTGTTCTCCTTTCTACTATTTCAAATTTTTTAACTACATATTTTTATAAATTACAGATACATTATCATACAAAGTCGATATTTGGATAAATTTATCCTAAAATGCAGAAAGAACAACCTGAATGGTTGTTCTTTTAATCTGAATGGTATTTTTATTCTTATTTTATATAATAGTTTTAATCTCTTTAAATATGCTATCACTATCCTCTTTTGAAATATTAAAAAACTCTAATACTTCACTTTTTATTTCTATATATTTCTCTTTAGATAAAAGATTCCATGAAAAAATATCAGAAATATGAACTAATGATACTAATTGTTTATTAATTACCTTATCATCTAGGGGATTATGGTGAAACAAAGCTGATTCTATAATAGGATAAGGGAGTTCCCACCATTCAAGCAAATATCCACCTATATCCGAATGATTTATATTTAAAAAACTCATTTCTTCATAATAATAAAATAGATCATCTTTTTTATTAATTTTTTTTATTTCACTCACATAGTCTTCTGTATATTTACTAAGCAAAACTATCTTTCCAACATCATGTAGTAAGCCTGCCATAGCGCAATCATTTGGAATTTTTTTATTTAGTAGCTGCTGATACAAAAATGATAATATCTTGTTAGTTGTAACAGAATGAGTCCAAAGAACATTAAGATCATTAATAACATATCTATTATTGATGCTTTCCAGTCCCTTATATAAATTTGCATTAAAAACTATGTTTTTTACATTTATAATTCCAAGATATGTTATTGCCTGAGTAATTGAACCTGTTTTAAAACCAAACATAGTTGAATTTGCAACTTGCAATATTTTTGCAGAAATTGATGGATCCTCCTCTAAAATGCTCCCTATTTGACTAATGCTGGCATCATTTTCAACCAACCTATTAAATCTGTTGTAGATATTTTTTGAAGAAGGAAGGAAATCAACACCATTAATTACTTCGAGCAAATTCTTTTTTTTTAACATTTTTTCTACACTAAAGATATTTTCTATAGTTCTAATTAATTCTTGATTTTCCCATGGTTTAAAAAAATACAGCTTAGCTAAGCAATTATTTTGAATTTTCATCAAAATATCTCCATCAAGATTTCCACTTAAAACAACCCTTATAACTGAAGGATATCTATTCTTAACTACTTTTAATAAATGATAACCATCCATAACAGGCATTTTCAAATCTGTTACTATCATGTCGACTTTTGATTTATCTAATATTTTAAGAGCTTCATTCCCGCTTTCTGCTAGCATAATTTCATATTTACTATGTAAGAATACTCTATTCAAAGCTCTTAAAATTTGATTTTCATCATCTACAAACAAAATAGTTTCACTCATCATTTATTCACCTCATAATTCTATTTGATTGATAGGTAGCATAATAATAAACTTTGTCCCTATTCCTAGTTTACTCTCAACCCATAACTTACCATGATGCTTGTTTACAACTATATCATATGCAATACTAAGCCCCAGGCCTGTACCTTGTCCAATTGGTTTTGTTGTAAAAAAAGGATTAAATATTTTATTAATACTGTCATTATCAATACCCACTCCATTATCTTCAATTTCGCATTTAACAAAATCATCTATAACATCAGTACTAATTGTAATTGTGCCTAACTTATTATCATTTTTTGATTTAACGGCATAAATTGCATTTAGTATAATGTTTAGCAAAACCTGATTTATTTCGCTGCCCTTAGCTTTAATATATGGAATTTTACCAAGTGATTCTATATGATTTACATAGTATTTCATAGCACTTCTGGCTATTATTATAGTATTTTTTATTCCATCATTTAAATCATAGTTATCAAATTTTTCTTTTAACCCTACTCTTGAAAACGTTTTTAGACCCTTGACAATTTCGCTAATCCTTTTTAATCCATCTTCGATATCATTGAATAATTCTTCTGAGTCAGATGAAATAAATTCAATACCATATTTCTGTTCAAGATTTTCTATATCTTCTATCTTTTCTTTTAAGTCAGCATAAGGTTTCAAATAGTTAATAAACTCCCTATATACCTTAATTATTTCTTTATATTGATTGAAATATTTTATAGATGTTTCAAAATTGCTATATATAAATCCTAATGGATTATTTATCTCATGAGCAACACCTGCTGCTAACTGTCCAATAGCAACTAATTTTTCCTGCTGAACTAGTCGTTCTTGAGTTTTTTCTAACTGCTCAAGAGTTTGTATTAAAATACTATTATTTTCCATTAATTTTTTTTCAATTAACTTGTTTCTTGAAATGTATTCTTCTGCTATTAAATCTATTTTGTCCACCGTTCCACCTCTACACTTTTAAAAGTTTAATATATTCTTTAGTTGCTTGGCATAATTTCTACTAACAGGTATCAATTCCTTCACATAATTCAAACTTAAATTATAAGCTCCATTAAACCATGGACTTACTTTGCTTATTTTGTTAACATTTACAATATACCCTCTGTGACATCTAAAAAAATTATTATTTTTTAATTTATTTTCCCATGAGCTTAAAGACTCATTACTTTTATGTTTCTTATTTTTTGTAAAAACATAAATTTTTCCATCAATTGCTGTTATATATGTTATATCCTCCACATCTAATATTATTATAGATTCATCTTCAAAAACAGAAATTCTTTTTAAAAGATTGTCTTTTCCATTAGCTAGTCTATTATTTTGTTTATTGGTAGCAATTAACTTATTTGAATCTTCCGTTGAAAACATCTTACTATAATCCATAAAGTTATTTATCATTTCATTTTTAGCTTGATCAATTGTATAATCAAGAGCTTTCTTTACTACTGATAATATTTCTTCATTCTTCCATGGTTTTGAAATATAGTAAAAAACACTACCCTCATTTATTGCTGAAATAGCAATATTAATATCATTTAACCCAGTCATAAGAATTCTAGCACTGTTTGGAATTGTTTTCCTGCAGTGTTTTAAAATATCAATACCTAGCACTTCAGGCATATTGTAATCACAAATTATTATGTCAGTTTTCTTATCATCTATTATTTTTATAGCATCTGATGGTTTAGTTGCTGATAAAACTTCATAACCCTCATTATTAAGTATGCGCTTTAGAGATGTTATAATTTTGGGTTCATCATCAACCAGAAGTATCGTAGCTTTAACTTCCATCTATTAAATTTCACCGTCCTCTTCCTAAATTATTAATTAAATAATTATGACCATTAGTTTTTGATTTTTAATTTTAGTTATATTATATTTTTTAGCCTACCTTAAATATATATATACATTGTATACTATGTGTAAATTAATGGCAAGCAATTGTTAATTTCTGAAAAAAAAATAAAAAGCGTAATAATATCAAATATTTTCACGCTTTTTATCAACCTATCTATAAGTTTAATTACTTTGAAAGTGCTATTTTTATTTTTTCAAATGCATCATCTAATTGCTCATATGTAATAGTAATAGGAGGGGCAAATCTTATTGTTTTCTCATGTGTTTCTTTTGCAAGAACCCCATTAGCAATAAGTTTTTTTACATATGGTGCTGCATTAATCTTAAACTCTACACCTACTAATAGTCCTTTTCCTCTTATTTCAACTATATCATCATTAACAATGCTTTTTAACTTATCCATGAAATAGTTGCCCTTTTCTTCTGCTTGTTTTGGATAGTTATCTCTTTCTAAAATTTCCATTGCTTTTATAGAAACAGCGCACCCCAATGGATTTCCTCCAAATGTAGAACCGTGAGAACCAGGTTCATATACTCCAAGTATATCACTATCTGCTGCAATTGCAGAAACAGCTATTATACCACCACCTAGTGCTTTCCCTAGAATATAAATATCTGGTATAACTCCTTCATGTTCACTAGCAAACATCCTACCAGTTCTAGCAAATCCGGTTTGCACTTCGTCGGCTATAAATAACATATTATTTTCTTTACAAAGATCATATGCCTTCTTCATAAATCCTGCAGGAGGAACTATAATTCCTGCTTCACCTTGTATAGGCTCCATCATAAAAGCTACAGTATTTGGAGTTATAGCAGATTTAAGTTCTTCAAGATTTCCATATTCTATTACTTTAAAACCAGGTGTGAATGGTCCAAATCCTTTTCTGGCATCTTGATCAGTACTCATTGTAATTATTGTAATAGTTCTTCCATGAAAATTGTTAGAGCAAACTATTATTTCTTGCTTTCCATCTTCTACACCTTTTACAAAATTACCCCATCTTCTTGCTGTTTTCAAAGCTGTTTCAACTGCCTCTGCACCTGTATTCATAGGGAGAACCATATTTTTTCCTGTTAACTTACATAATTTCTCCATCCAGTCACCTAAAACATTATTGTAGAATGCTCTTGATGAAAGGGTTATGTTATCTAACTGGTCTTTAGCAGCTTGTACCAATTCAGGATGTCTGTGCCCAAAGTTTAATGCTGAATATGCACTTAGCATATCATAAAACTTTTCACCTTCTGGATTTGTTACAATTACTCCATCAGCATACGCAAATACTACTTCTTTTGGATGGTAATTATGAGCTCCGTATTTTTCCGTTTGTTCCATAATCTCTTTTGATTTTCGCATTTTATTTCCTCCAATACTATTTTAATTAATTTATGACTAAACTTAACATTTCATAAATATATTATTGTTATAATAACCTTAAATATAAATAAAGTCAAGCATTTTTTATCATTTTACTGTATATTTATATTTATTTCTTTTAGTAACATGCATTGCGTTGTTGAAAATGTTTTTTTCTAATAGTTTGCAATACCTTTCATCTTATTTACAATTAGTTATTTTATTTTGATATAGCATTACCTATCAAATGATTTATTTGTAAAAATATTTTTGAAATTTTATAGTTATTTTTGTTTTAAATATTTGATTATTGTATTTTTTTACTATTTTATCTGTAATATACAAAAAGTGAGCATAAAACAGAATCATGTTTTATGTTCACTTTTTATATATTATTTATTGCATTAGTTTAGATTATCCATCCAAATTTCAATATTATTCTTCAATAACAGTTCCGCAATTACCTGCCAAGGCATCTTCTGCTTTATAAAGTGACGTAATTACTGCCTTTCTTCCAGGTTTAGATTTAGCAAAATTAACTGCTGCTAATACTTTTGGAAGCATACTTCCAGGAGCAAAATGCCCTTCTTCTATAAATTGCTCTGCTTCTTTTATTGTTAAATGAGATAAATCTTCTTGATTTGGTTTGTTAAAATTAATTGATACCTTTTCAACTTCTGTCAATATCATCAGTATATCAGCATCCATGTCCTCTGCTAGCCTTTCTGCTGCTAAATCTTTATCTATTACTGCTGCTATTCCTTCTAATGATCCATCTTCATTTTCTATAACTGGGATTCCTCCTCCTCCGCATGTTATTGCAATTGTTGAATCCCACAGTGTTTTTATAGTTCCTATTTCTACTATCTTTCTTGGCATTGGTGATGGAACTACTCTTCTCCAGCCTCTTCCTGCGTCTTCTTTTACTGTATATCCTTTTTCTTCTGATAATTTCTTTGCTTCTTCTTCTGTATAAAATGGTCCTATTGGTTTTGTGGGGTTTTGAAATGCTTTATCATTTTTATCTACAACTACTTGTGTTACTACTGTTACAACTGGCAAGTTTCTATTTCTTTTAGCTAATGCCAATTTTAATCCTTGTTGTATATGATATCCTATATATCCTTGACTCATTGCTCCACAAACATCGAAAGGCATTGCTGGTGTTATATCTTTTGCAGCTTCTGTTGCTAACAATATTCTTCCTACTTGTGGACCATTTCCATGTACTACTGCTATTTCATATCCTGCACAGCTTATTTCTGCTAAATATTCGCTTGTCTTTTTTACAACTTGTAATTGTGATTCTGCTGTTGTTGGTAAGCTTTTATCTTCTAAAGCATTTCCACCTAAAGCTATTACTACTCTTTTTGGTCTGCTCATTTTTATTCTCCTTTAAATAATTTCTCCCCAATCTTGACCTATTCTCATCAAAATTGGGGAGTAGTTTTTATATCGTCGCTACTATAACAGCTTTTATTGTATGCATTCTATTTTCAGCTTCATCAAATACAACTGAATGTCTGCTTCTGAATACATCATCCGTTACTTCTCTTATATCGTATCCCAATTCTTTTTGCTCTTTTGCCATTTTTGTTTCAAAATCATGAAATGCTGGAAGACAGTGCATGAATATTACATCATCATTCCCTGTAGCCTTTAATAAATCCATTGTTACTTTGTATGGAGTTAACATTTTCACTTTTTCTGGTATTTGTGCTTCTTCTCCCATTGATGCCCATACATCTGTATATATTACATCTGCTCCTTTTACTGCTTCTGTACTATCTGATATTTCTATTTTCCCGCCTGTAATTGCTGCTACTTCGTTTGCTTTTTTTACAACTTCTTTGTCTACTTGGTCCATCAATTCTTTTGGTCCATATGCCACAAAGTGCATTCCCATTTTTGCACATCCATACATCCATGCATATGACATATTATTTCTTATATCTCCTGCAAATACAACTTTTACTTTGTTTAATGGTTTCTTTATATGTTCTTCTATTGTTAATAAGTCTGCTAATATTTGAGTCGGGTGATCAACGTCTGTTAATCCGTTCCATACTGGTACTCCTGCATATTTAGCTAAATCTTCTACTACTTGTTGTTTGTATCCTCTGTATTCAATTCCATCATAGAATCTTCCCAGTACTTTTGCTGTATCTTCTAATGATTCTTTTTTTCCCATTTGTGAACTTCCTGAATCTAAAAATGTTACATGTGCTCCTTCTTCTAATGCTGCTACTTCAAATGCACATCTTGTTCTTGTTGATGATTTCTCAAATAACAATACAATATTCTTTCCTTTTAATGTATCGTTATATACACCTGATCTTTTTTTAGCTTTTAAATCATGTGCTAAATCTAACATGTATCTTATTTCTTCTGGTGTAAAATCCATTAATGTTAAAAAACTTCTTCCTTTTAAGTTTACTGCCATTTCAGTTCCTCCAATAATTTTAAATTTAATGTTTTTATACAATATTTAAAAATTTGATTTATATTATATATTTAAATCTTCTCTAATTAAAGGCATACTCATACATCTTGGACCGCCTCTGCCTCTAGATAATTCTGAGCTTGGCATTATATGTGTCTTTATGCCTTCTTCTTGTAATACTTGATTTGTTACATAGTTCCTCGAATATACTATTACTTCACCTGGAGCAATACATAATGTATTTGAACCATCATTCCATTGTTCCCTTGCTGCATCAATAATACTATTTCCACCGCACTTTATAAGATTGATTTTATCAAGATTTAAATATTTTTTCAAGATATCTTCAAGTGAACCTTGTTCTTCTGAAATTATCATTTTACCACTTTTATCTCTCTCTAGAACATACACACTAATATCATTCTTTATATTAGGATGCATTGTAAACTTGTCATAGTCAACCATTGTAAAAACTGTATCAAGATGCATGAACGTTCTTTGTTTTGGTATATCAATTGCCAAGATTTTATCAAAATTACTATCTTCTGTCAATAACCTATTAGCAAATTTTTCTATTGCATTTGGATGAGTTCTTTGTGATATACCAACTGCTACAGTTTTTTCATTAAGTACCAAAATATCCCCGCCTTCAATAGAAAAATCTTCCGATCTATCATACCAAAGTTTTGTTTCTTTATAATTTTGATTACAGTTAAATATATACTTAGCAAACAAGGTTTCTCTATTTCTTGTAACTGTATGCATCTTGTGGATAGTTGCACCATTGCCTATTGTTGCAAATGGATCTCTTGTAAAATATAAATTTGGCATAGGGTCAATAATAAAAGGATAATCATTGTTTAAATAATCAGTTAAATTCTTAAGCTTATAGTCTTTAATTTCTGTTTTTCTGATTCCCTCCATCATCTTCAAAATCATATCTTTATCACTAAATGATTGAAAATATTCTCTTAATAGATTAGTTTCTCGATCTTCCTTAATTCCTGCTTCTTCAATAAATTCATCAATAAACTGTAATTTTACATCATTTTTTGATATAGATTCTGCCACTAGATCTTCAAGATAAACAACTTCGACTTTATTATTTCTCAAAATGTTTGCAAACTCATCATGCTCTTCTTGAGCTATTTTTAAATAAGGTATATCATCAAAAAGAAGTCTTTCTAGATATTCAGGCATCAAATTTTCTAATTCCTTCCCTGGTCTATGAAGCAATACTTTTTTTAATTTTCCTATTTCTGAATTAACATTTATAGCTAAATTACTCAAA
>SWCH01001394.1_pt1 | contig 16185 bp, 14 predicted proteins | sample 4690051 | NCBI WGS metagenome assembly SWCH01 (sample SAMN10267282, study PRJNA491770) | bioreactor metagenome | isolation source: DHS bioreactor inoculated with | place: Japan: off Shimokita Peninsula | reverse complement strand
ATTGGTTGATGTCAATGATTATTTTAGGTTATGCCTATTGTAGTATTTGTATTTATTGTTAGAAGAGCACGCCTACTCGATTTTAAGGAGCACGTCTTCAGTTTTGTACAAGATAACTCCAAAATGAACTAAAGTCAATTGGTAGTTTTTGGAGTTGATTTTTGAAGGATTTTATTTCTATGCAGTCATGGTTTATTATGCATAACCAATAATATTTTAAAAAAATTGAACAAAATAAAAATGCAGTTAGTTAGCCTGCACTTTATTTTATATAAATTATTTATTTTTATATTCCTTATACTTTTCTTCAAGCAACTTAAAATCACAGCATACCTTTGTATGAAACTTAGATTTTTCCACAACTACTTTATTATATGTATTCTTAGCATGTTCCTCTATAGCTTGTACATTATTATTACAAAAAATAAACTGTCTTTGCAATATATTACGATAAAACTCTGATTCATTATTAATATCAAAATTTATTAATTCAGATGAGCATATTGGAAGCATATTACTAAATGCTATTAACCCATAATTACCACCATCTATTTTCATTATATGTACGTTTCTTTTCAAGTTCTTATGATTTTGTTTTGGTGATTCCAATGGTGCATAGTAATCATGTTCACCTATTTTAATAACAATGCCAACATATGGTCTTCTTTCAGTATAATTATCATCTTCCTCAGTATTATATTGTACCTTTTTATCAAAATTATATAGATACTTAATATAATCTATATTTACTCTATGCAATTGTAATCTATCCACATTTCCCCCTAAATATAAAAGGTAAGGTGTTAAACACCTTACCTTTTTTAACTAGGATTTCAACTTAAATTTATAATAAAATTATAAATAGGCTTGAACTCTCCTCCGCAATTAAATTCTGACTTAAAATAATATATTAAATATTATTAGGCTCAGACTCTCCTCCACAATTAAGTTCTGACTTAAAATAATATATCAAATATTATTAGGCTCAGACTTTCCTCTTTATTGGTAGGTGAGAAATACTCACGACATTAGCTTTTGTACTTTTCAAAAATTTATTCAACTTTTGTGTATGTTCATACTAACATATAGTACCGTTTTTGTCAAGAATCAGTTTTTGATATTTTTATTTGTTGATTTAGTCTAATATTTTTAATTCTTTCTATTTTATATATATGCATTATACTACAAATTGCATTTAATACCTTAACTTTTCTAAACTACCAACTTAATATGTTTTTGCAACGCATCCTCAACTAACTTAGGTGATACAGATAAATAATGCTGTGTAACTGCTGTTGTGGAATGCTGTAATAGTTGCCTTACCAGTTCAACATTATATCCGTTATTATTGTAGATAGATACTGCAAAAAACTTCCTAAATCCATGCGTACCAATACTTTCAAGCCCTAAATGCCCTGCTGTAATTTGTAAATGCTTCTGAACTTGCCTTACTGTAATATCAAATAATTTTTGTGTAGGTCTGATATTATTTTCTAAAGCATATGATTGCAAATATGTATATATTTCTGTTGGTACTGTAAACTCTCGTTTCTTTTTTGTTTTCTGCTCTATAATATCTAATCTGTACCTCAGACTGTAGACTAAAGGCTGCTTTATAAATCTTGTAAAGCAGCTTTTTTAGTAAAAATGCTTAATTTTTCAAAGATTAGAGTATTATTTAATATTTCAATCAAAAAATGATAGAAATCAGGGGTTAATAGCCCGTTTTTCTTCTTCCAACTTGCTAATTTCTTTAAATTCATGCATGCAAAAGTAAGCATGACTTGCATTTGTACTTTTTTTAATCCTCTTAATTGAGTATATCTCATTCCATGCTTTTCTTTAGCATCAGCAAACACTCTTTCTATTGTCTCGCTTCTTAGCTTATAAATATCTCTGTATTTTGGAGTGTGTCTATAATCTTCTGCTATGTCTATGTAATTTTCCCATACGTGTTTTGTTACTACTTTTTGATGATTCTTGCTTTGTGTATATTGATTGATTTTATCACATTTTTCACATATACAAGGGTTGCTTTTATACTCTTTGTATCCATTTCTATTTGTTGTTGAATATTTTAATATTTGATTATTTGGACATATTACACAATCGTAGTATTCGTCATAAACATATTCATATTTTCTAAAAAATCCTTTTTTAGTCATTGGTCTTTTGTATGGTACCGCTGGTATTCTTCCGCTATCAATTATTTGTCTCATAATCCATGGAGTTTTATATCCTGAATCTACTGCTACTACTTTTATTTTATCGAATTCATCTATAACTTTTTTATACAATCCATCAAACATTATACTATCATGTATGTTTCCTGCATCTAATACAAAGTCAAGTATGAAATTGTTTTTATCACATGCTGTATTTGCAACATATGCAAAGCATTTTTCATGTTCACCCTTATGAAATACACCACTTTCAGGATCGGTTGTACTTTGTTTTATTTCTTTTGTTTCAGGGGTTGGTGGGTTATCATCGTCATCTTTGTTTTTATTCTTTAGTGGCTTTTTATTATGTTCCTCTCTGTCCTTTTGAATCTCAACTTCTAATTGCTCCTGATAATTTTTAGCTTGTACATCTACGACTGCCTTAATTGCCTTTCTTTTATTTGCACTTGCTTTAATATGTGTGCCATCTATGAATATTGCGCTTGTATCAACAAATCCAACTCTTATTGCTTCTTTTAATATATGTTTAAATATTCTTTCGAATACGTCTGTGTCTTTAAATCTTCTTGCATAATTCTTTCCAAATGTTGAGAAATGAGGTACCTTCTCATTCAAATCATATCCAATGAACCACCTATATGCCATATTTACTTCTATTTCTTTTATTGTTTGTCTCATGCTTCTTATTCCAAACAAATACTGAATAAATACTATTTTGAACAGTGAAACTGGGTCTATTCCTGGTTTTCCCCATTCTATATCTGAATACAATCCTTTTACTTCATCATAGATAAAACTAAAATCTATACTTGCTTCTATATGTCTTAATATGTGATCTTGTGGAACTAAATCTTCTATACTTATTACTTTCAATTGTTTTAATTCTTCTTTATTTCTCTTTACGTACATTTATTACACCTCCACTATTATTAATATTTTACCATAAAAAAACACATTAATCATTGATTTTTCAATAATTAATGTGTTTTTTTTCTTAATTTTTGATGCTGGTTTCTCTATAGTTTTGTCTACAGTCTGAATATGGTGGTTTCACAACCATATTTATTTTTAACCCTGAAAAGAAATAAAACTTCAACCCAATCAACACCATAATTCCAACTTAAAAAATCATCCTTTTTCCCAATATTTTTATAAAGTCCTCTTATATCCTTGCTACTCTTGTATCTAAATGATTTATAATTTTAATCTGTAAATATAACTGTAAATCCTCATATATCAACTGTTTTTCTTAATTACAAAAATCATTTTTTTAATCTTATTGTAGATTAAGGAAGTTATCAACATATCTTGTATTAATTAACTTACCTTTTTCTTTTTCATGCTAATATGCTCTTTCTTATTTCTGTTAAGGAAGGTATCTAACGGATTATATTTATCATAATCAGTCTTTAAATCTTCATCTGCTAAATTAACATATATCTTTGTTGTAGCTATATCACTATGACCCATAAGTTTTTGAAGTTTAAATATATCAATTCCATTTTTACGCTTGTTATTGCAAATGTATGTCTAAAAGCATGGATGCTTGTTAATTCAACTCCTCTTTTCTTGTTGTAATCATATACCGAATTAGATACAGTAGACCTTATCAGTTTTGTACCTTCTTCCGTACAAAATAGATAATCTTCTGGCTCTCCACCTCTATATTTAAGATATTCCTCTAACACCTCTCTTAAACTTCTGCTAAGAGGTATTAATTGTTGTTTTCTGTTTTTAGTAGTAGTTAATCTTATGAAATCGTTCTCCCAATCGATATCATTAATCTTTAAATTAACTGCTGTATTAACTCTATTACCTGTACCTAAGAAATAATTAATCATAACCCATGTTCTGTATTCTCTGAAACTGCATTTTTTGATATTTGGCATTTCTAATAATCTTTCTAATTGTGTATCTGAGTAGGTTTCTTTTATGGTTTCCTCTTGGTTTAAATTGGTAATCTTAAATCCCTCTAAATAATTATTATCTGCCGCCCAATTAATAAAGGCTCTTACACTTCTTAGATTAGTATTAATTGATACTGCCTTTAACCCACCTTCTTTTAAATGAAAGGTATAATCATCTATCAAATCCTTATCTATATCTTTTATAAGAAAATTATCATTTTTTAAATACTGCATAAACCTCTTGTGACTTACTTCTTTATGCTCTATTGTGTATATTGATAGATTCCTTAATTCATTGTACCTCTGATACTTTTCAAATGCTTCTTGTACTGTAAGGTCTTCTTTAATAACCTTATTCAATTTTATTTTCATAAAAAATGAGCACGTCTCCTATATTTTCAGATTAAAAACGTGCTCCTATATTTCACTTCTTAATTTCATATTTTCATTGTAATTCCAATGTTTGCAAGTATGAGGCATCTCCGAACAATTTATACAAAATTCCCAATTATTTTCCAGGCGTGCTCCTTCAACCACTCGGACAACTCTCCAAAAATGCTTTACAGCAAAGGTTATTATACCTTAAAATATTGGTTGATGTCAATGATTTTTTGCAACTCTGGATAAAACTTTGGATAAAAACAAATATACCCCTCAATTTTAAAACACTTCTTTGAAAATGTCCTTTTAAAATGGAGATCCTTAAATCTGAATTACAATTGACAAAATTGCACATTGGTAATATAATGGAAAAAATTAGTGGTTATAAATTAAATTAATTTTCATATTATCATCTTATCTAGGAGAGGTGGATTATGTCTGAATCTCAAATCACAAAAAAAGCGTTAGCAGAAGCTATGAAAGAATTAATGTCAGAACGTCCGATGAATAAAATTAATATTGGAGATATTGTTGAGCGCTGTAACATGAATAGACAAAGTTTCTATTATCATTTTAAGGATAAATATGATTTAGTCAATTGGATTTATTACACAGAATTTATAATAAAAATAAAAGATGACCTATCTATGTCATCATGGGATTTATTAGAAAATATATGCGAATTTTTCTATGCAAATAAAGCATTTTATACCAATGCTTTTAAAGTTACCGGTCAAAATTCATTTTCAGAATATTTTATTGAAGTTATTCACCCTATTCTAGTTGTTTATCTTAACAATATTTTTAAAAGGAATAAAAATGTAGATTTTTATGCTACTTTTTTTGCAGATGCAATTCGAGTGTCTATTTCAAGATGGTTGCTGGAAGGAGCAGAAATTCAACCTAAGGAATTTGTTGAACTAATTAAATCAGCCTTAACCGGAGCGGCTGTAAAATTAGTCAATGATTTATCTTGATTTCCTAATATTAGTTATATTTATTTATAGTAATCTTACAATATTAAAAATATCAAAAAATTAGACAATATTTATATTTGTCTTATTTTTTGACATTTTTTTATTTTGTCTAAACTAAAATAAAAAAAGTGGAATATAATTGTATTATAAATATTGACATATTTTTATAAATGTTTGTATGGAGGTTAAAAGATGAACGAAAAAAGTATTTTAGAAAATTTGCAATCCTTTGGTTTGAAAAAAGTTCTTCAGTATTTAGATGCTGATCCTGACAATAATATTCCTAAGATCATCGAATGGGTTGAGAAGTTTGATAAAGATGGTGTGGTAAATAGACAGCTTATTGCAATTGAAAGTGGTCTTTATGATACTGACAGCAACTGGTACAAACTTGCCAAAAGCTTATGGGCTGATATTGATGATAATGTAAGAAAAACTTTATTTGAAAATTTCATTATAAATGCAACTATTATAGGTGGAAAAAGGCAGAGTAAGGCTAGAGAAGAAAACAGCTGTAATATTCCTTGGGCTATTTTAATGGATCCTACATCTTCATGTAATTTGAAATGTACCGGTTGCTGGTCTGCAGAATATGGAAACAGAATGAATATGGATTTTGATACTTTAGACAACATAATTGAACAAGGGAAAAAGTTAGGAACTTACATGTACATTTTTTCCGGCGGAGAACCATTAGTACGCAAAGATGACATTATAAAATTGTGTGAAAAGCACAGTGAGTGCGCATTTCTTGCATTTACAAATGCTACTTTAATAGATAATAAGTTTGCTGATGAAATGCTGCGAGTCAAGAACTTTGTACCAGCAATAAGTGTAGAAGGATTTGAAGAAGAAACTGATTTTAGACGAGGTAAAGGTACATATCAATCAGTTGTCAATGCCATGAGAATTTTGAAAGAGAAAAAGCTTCCTTTTGGTATTTCTTGCTGTTATACAAGTAAAAACGCCGAGGTTATAGGCAGTGAAGAATATTTCGATGACATTATTGATAAAGGTGCAAAGTTTGCTTGGTTTTTTACTTATATGCCCGTTGGATCAGATGCCGTACCTGAATTGATGGCAAGCGCCAAGCAACGAGAGTATATGTATCATCAAGTTAGAGAATTTAGGAAAACGAAGCCGATATTTACTATAGATTTTTGGAATGACGGTGAATATATAAATGGTTGTATAGCAGGAGGACGCTGCTATTTGCACATTAATGCAAATGGCGATATTGAACCATGTGCTTTTACTCACTACTCTGATTCCAATATACATGAAAATACATTGCTTGAAGCATATAAGAAACCTTTGTTCATGCAATATTATAAAAATCAACCTTTTAATGAAAATCTACTTAGACCATGTCCGCTTCTTGATAATCCCGGATGTCTAACTAAAATGGTTGAAACCTCTAGAGCCAAATCAACTGATATGCAAAATCCTGAAGATGTTCGCGTTTTAAGCGAAAAATGTATTGAAGCAGCAAATAACTGGACTCCGGTAGCAGATGAACTTTGGCTGCAATCTCATGGTTGTGTTGAATGCGACAAATAAAGAACAAGAATTATTGGTGATGAAGTCATATAATTAAATAACATAGATAAACCACGTACTAATTATATTAATATATAACTATTACGTGGTTTGTTTATAAATTATAGTTAGTTTAAAATCAAGGAAGTGTATCTTCGGCATACAATAGCATTTATGTTATATTATTGTCAACTTTCCACTTGCAGAATTTTTTATAAACATCTCTTAATATTGCAGCAATACATTTTTGTGATGCACCATAAAACCTTTTTTTAATCTTATCAATTAATAGCTCAATCCCATCATTTTCATAAATATTGTACCCTTTTATTATATCTTTCAAGAATTTTTTTGCTTCATCGGTTACTAAAGTACAACTATTGTCTTCGATTATACCCGTTTTATAGTTTATAATTAAACCAACACCAATATAACCATTGAACAATGCTGCTGGTATATTTTCCGGAAGTCTCACATATGAAATAAAATATACTGTATCTTGATTATAATAAGTATCGTACCTTTCTTGCATTTTAACCTCCAAAAACTTAATTATTTATAAACTATATGATATATTTTTATATAGTTTATGTTAAGATTCTAAACTAATTAAAACAAAGTTACAATAATTTTTTATTGTAACTTTGCATTTTTATTTTATTCAAGCTAAATACAATGTATGTAATGATTCTTTAAAAATATTATAACACTAAAATGCAGCACAATTATCAACCGTAATAAAATAATTTTTAAATTAAACCTAACATTTTTCTTGCTTCATCTACAGTTGCTATCTCTCTACCTATTGCTTTTGCAATATTTAATACTCTTTTAACAAGCATTTCATTAGTAGCTAAAGTATTTTTATCATATTTTAGAACATCCTCTAACCCAGTCCTTACATGTCCTCCCATAGCAATTGCCATAGTTATCATTTGTACTTGAGAATTTCCTATGCCTGATATGTTCCATGTTGCATCCTTAGGAAGATTATCAACTAAAAACATTAAGTTCTTAGGAGTGGCCGGCATTGAACCTTTAACATCTAATACAAAATTGAAATGAAGAGGTCCTTTTAATATGCCCTTTTTTTGATAGAACAAAGCTTGAAATAACATTGCTGTATCAAACACTTCAATTTCCGGCTTAATGTTGTTATCTAGCATTTTCTTGGCTAATGCTTCCACTAATTCAGGTGAATTAGCATTTACTGCACTGGGGAAATTTGAAGATCCAGTTGATAAACTAGCCATATCAGCATTTGGCAAATCTAACATTTGACTTCTCCACGCTATTGAATTTTCTCCTCCTCTAGCGCCCGTTGACACTTGTTTAATTATATCTACTTTATCTTCATCAAGTGTATTCAACACCTTTTCAAACAACATTCTATCGCTTGTGGGCTTAAGGTTTTCATCTCTTACATGTATATGTGCAACAGAGGCCCCTAAGTCCTTACACTTTTTTATATCTGCAACTATTTCTTCAACCGTCAATGGTGAACTTGGATTATTCTCTTTTGTTGGAACATTTCCAGTAGGTGCAATTGTAATAATTAGCTTTTCCATAAGCCACCTCCTAAATTCTCTTTTTATAATATTTCATCGCATGTTTTCTTAATAGCTGTCTCTAGACCGTCAAATAATATGTCCACTTCTTCTTTTGTTATATTAATTGGTGGAGTTATTAATATATGGTCTCCTCTTACTCCGTCCACTGAACCTCCGCCAGGATATGGTACTATTCCTGCATCTAGACATTGATTAGTTATTTTGCTATTTAATTTTACTTTTGTATCAAATGGTTCCTTCGTAGCTTTATCTTTTACAAATTCTAAACCAATCATTAAGCCTTTTCCCCTAATATCCCCAACTATAGGATATTTGTACAAATCTTGCATTTTATTAATTAAGTACTCTCCCTGTACAGCACTATTTTCAATATACCCTTCTCTTTCAATAATGTTCATCACTTTCCACGCAATACCTGCCGACAATGGATTTCCAGCATATGTGTGTCCATGATGGAAACTTCCAGAACCATTTATCATAATTGTGTTAAAAATCTCATCCGTCACTGTTGCTGTACCTATAGGCGTATAACCACAACTCATACCTTTAGCTGTACAAATAATATCAGGAACAACATTTCCAAAATGTTCAACAGCCATTTTCTTACCCGTTCTTCCGCAACCTGCCATAACTTCATCATCAATCCACAATACATCGTATTTAGTACAAATTTCTCTAATCATCTTAAAGTAAATTGGTGTTGGATGAGCACCTGGTACTGATGAGCCAACTACCGGTTCACTTATAAATGCCATTACATTTTCAGGTCCTTGCCTTAATATTTCCTCTTCTAATGCAAGTGCACACTTAATACTTGTTTCTTCTAAAGTATCACATCCCCATTGGTTTCTGTAATGATAAAACTGAGGAATTTTAGGAAACTGTACCAAAATAGGATCATAAATTTTCTTTCTTCCGGTTATTCCAGTCATTGACAATGCTCCAACAGTATTTCCATGGAATGAATTCCATTTAGAAATTACTTTCCACTTGCTTGACTTACCATCTCTTTCAACAAAATATTGTCTTGCAAGTTTTAATGCAGATTCAGTTGCTTCCGAACCTCCTGATACAAAATAAACATGATTTAAATCCCCCGGAGTCCATTCTGTTAATTTTTGTGCACAATCTTCAATAGTGTCAACAGTCCATCTTGACAGATGGGTAAAGGCTACTTTTTCCATTTGCTCTTTTGTATATTCAGCTATTTCTTTATTCCCATGTCCAATGTTTGCTACAGCAGAACCTGAACATGCATCCAGATATTTTTTCCCATTTTCTCCATAAAGGAAAACCCCTTCGCCCTTTACAATTTTGGGATAGTTCCAATTTTGATTACGATAAAATACTTGATTTTTAGGTGCCTTGTTTAAACTCATAATTTTTTCCTCCTAATTATGTATAATGCTATTGTGTAATATCAATTTTATCTTTATTAAATATATCATAGTCAAATGTACCTTCAAGTTTTGAAACAACTGCTGCAACAATTAAATCTCCATGAGAATTTGTAGCAGTATGTATTTGATCAACAATACGATAAATTCCCGCAACCAATGCAATAGCCTCTAGCGGCAGATTCATACTTTCAAGTAAAGTAATGCTGATAACCAATCCAATAGATGGAACTGCAGCACACCCTACAGCAAGTAAAGTTGCTTGAAATACAAGCATAATTTGAGTTGCAATTGATAGGTCCATACCATATAGCTGACTTGCAAACACCACTATAATACCAAAGTAGATGCAAGTACCATTCATATTCATAGTTGCACCTAATGGAAGTACAAAGCTAGAATTTTCTTCAGGAATACCCATTTCTTTAGATAGTTTCATTGACACCGGCAATGCAGCAGATGAAGTACATGTGCTGAATGCAATTAACCAGGGTTCAAAAGCTTTCTTAAAGAATTTAATTGGATTTACTTTTATTATCAACCCTAAACATAAGCCCCATAGTATAACTATAGTAAATACTATAGCTGATAAATAGTCAGCTACTATAAATTTAAGTATTGGTCCAAATATTTCGACACCAAATTGAGCAGTTGCATTTGCCATTAACCCAAAAACTCCATATGGTGTAAATTTTACTACTATTTCTATTATTTTAAACATAGTTTCTGAACAAATTTCAATAAACTCATTTACCGGTTTTGCTCTTTCGCCTACCATAATAAGTGCAATACCAACAAATATTGAGAATGATATAACATGAAGCATTGTACCATCTGCCATAGAAGCTATAGGATTTTGAGGGAAGAAATCTAAAAGCGAGTCAAGTATTCCAGGAAGTTCTTTAATTTCAACACTCCCAGCTGCAACAGTTCCTAAATCCACACCTGAGCCCGGTCTAATAAGATTGGCTAATATTAATCCAATTGATACAGCTCCAGCTGAAGTAGCTAAAAATAAAGCAACTGTTCTTACGCCTGTATTTGCCAATCTTTTTATATCACCTAAACTTATTACTCCACTAGTTATTGAGAAAAATACTAATGGAACAATGCCCATTTTAATTAGTCTCAAAAATAAATTACCTACAAATACACAAACTTTTAAGATTTCCGCAATAACAGGGTTCTTAGGACCTCCCATATTACTAAAAATAATTCCAACTATAACACCTAAGATTAAACCTATAAATATTTTGTGATACAATTTTAATTTAAAAACTTTTTTTTCCATAAGACCTCCTAATTTTTTTATAAACTTCTAGATATTTTTTTAATAAATTATCCTCCTTTCTTTATTAATATTGAGAAGAAATAAAAAAAACCAACATAAACACGTCTAGTTAATAGACATATTTAGCTGGTTTAAATTTGTTATATAATATTGTTTGAATTGCAATATTATCGCAAATAAAGCAGTCACATATTAATTTTTAACGAGTTTTGTAAATGTTTTCAAGTTAATTTTATAACAAAACATAATTATTGTCAATGTTTTTTTAGTTATTACCTATAAATTAAAAATTGCAACATTAAATAACCACCCTTTTAAAATAAATTTCATAGTGCAAATATTTTTCATTACAATACGATATCTTAATTTGGTGAAGCTCACCATTTACAAAATTTTATTAAAAATATTGTTATTTTAATGTTATATTGGGTATATATAAACTATAGAAATTAGTTAGGAGGAAATATTATGAGTAAAATAGCTATAATAATTGGAAGTACACGTCCAGGACGCAATGGTGAAGCTGTTGCAAATTGGGTATATAATATATCAAAAAAAAGAAATGATGCAGAGTTTGAGCTAGTAGATATAAAAGATTTCGATTTGCCTCTACTTGATGAACCAATGCCGGCAGCAATGCATCAGTATTCTAAACAGCATACAAAAAATTGGTCAGCAAAGATAGAAGAATTTGATGGTTTTATATTTGTAACACCCGAATACAATCATTCTACTTCAGGAGCTCTTAAAAATGCAATTGATTTTCTATCAACAGAATGGAACAACAAAGCAGCTGGTTTCGTAAGTTATGGTAGTGCCGGTGGCTCACGAGCTGTAGAACATTTAAGGCTAATAATGGCTCAATTGCAAATTGCTGATGTTCGTGCTCAAGTTATGTTATCTCTATTTAATGACTTTGAAAATATGAGTGTTTTTAATCCAGACCCTCGTCATGAATCAGAAGTAAATACTTTATTGAATGAAGTTATAGCTTGGAGCAATGCATTAAAAACTTTGCGTTAATACTTAAAAGAATAGAGCCTAAATGTAAGATGATTACATTTAGGCTCATATAATTTTAATTTTTAAAACTCATATATAATTTATATATATCTTCTTTATGATTTATAAACGAATCTACTATGTTTGGATCAAAGTGATTTCCCCTTCCTTCAACTATCAACCTAAAGGATTCATCAAATGGAAATGCTTTTTTATACGGACGCTTACTTGTTAAAGCATCAAACACATCTGCAACCGCAACTATCCTAGCGCTTAAAGGTATGTCTAACCCTGATTTTTTATATGGATACCCTGTTCCGTTCCACTTTTCATGATGACCCTCCGCTATTTCAATTCCCATTTTAAACATACTCTGGCTTTGTTTAACTATGTTTCCTTCTGCCGTACGTAATACTTCTGCACCATAAATAGTATGTTTTTTCATTTGCTCATATTCTTCATCAGTAAGTTGTCCAGGTTTTAACAAAATACCGTCTCTTATGCCCACCTTACCAATATCGTGCATAGGGCTAAATCTTTCAATATCTTTTAAAAAATTAACAGAAATTAAGCCATCATAAACATGATCTTCAAGCAAAAACTCCGCAATCTTAATAGAATACATTTTCATTCTATCTAAATGTTCCCCTGTATCTTCATCTCTTGCTTCTGCCATTTTGGTTAGTGCAAGCAATGTACTATACAACATTTCATCTATAAAAATATTTTTATTAAGGCTAATAGCTATACTATCAGATAGGGTTTCTAAGAAAGCAATATGCTCTTGCCTATAAATATTTTTATATATACTAGAGAAAAATATTATGCCAACTGGTTTTTGATTTATCTTCAATGGTAATGTTATAGATGATTTAATTCCTGATTGAATTAATATATGATTATATTCAGCTTCACTATTTTTAGTGTATAATTCTAAATCATTTATAACCCTTGGTGTTTTACTCCTTACTATATCCTCAAGACTAGTACTACTCAGCTCTGCTTTAATGCCAACTAGCTTTTTAGGTAACTCACAAAGCGATTCATCAGATATTCCGTATGATGCTTCTAGCATCTTACCATCATCCTTTAATAATGCTATACCTATATGTGAATATGGTATGAACTCAGAAAAGGATGAATATATGTAATTTAATATCCCGTCAAAAGATACATCTCTATTTAAATTTCCAATTAAATTTATTAATCCATTTAGCTTATTAAACATTGAATTAATATCATTTATAACTGGTTTCAGTTCCTTTTTTGTTGAAAAATAATTATTGATATTTTTATTAGTAATACCAAAATTTCTAATACCGTTGTATAGTTCATTTAAAGGTTCTATTATATATTTATTAAGCTCAAAGAAAGAAACAAATAATAGAATTGAAAAAATAGCAAAGATAATAACTGAAATAACAAAATACTTATTAGCTACTTGTTTTTGATAGTCAATTAATTCTTTTATAATTTGATTCCACTTATATAATAATTCTTCATTATTTGTATTGATAATAAGAATTGCTTTTTCAGTTTGAATACTTGCTACATTGTTTTTAATTAAAAATTCAACTGGCACTCTAAATTCAACTGATTCCATTTCTTCTATTGAATTAATAAAATGTTTATTAATTATAAATTGCTTTAATTTCAAAGTTTCTCCATTATATTGCAACATGCCATTTTTCAATAAATCTAAATTTGCTTCATACTCACTAATAGAGCTATCAAGGGATTCATTTAGTAAAGAAATTTTATTATTTAATACTTCTTCACTTTGAAGAAATATGCCATCTGACATTGCTTTTAGAATAACTATTTTTCTATTGGCATTTTTGGATATCATCTGAGTAAGCATTTGCTGTTTGCTGAGCACATTTATCAATATGTTGTGTTTGCTATTATTATTTATTACCATAGAAATAATAATAATTAAAAAACTAATAAGCAAAATAATAAATATCTTTAATGCTTTAATTCTTTTTTTTATTACTTTTAAAAATTCATTCTCTGTATTATTCATTTTTGTCCTCTTCTGTACATGCTAATTTTATAGCATTAATAATAAAAAATATTTATATTCAAAAAGATGAAAAGAGGCTAACAAAGTTCAATTTCAAGGCGCAAAAAAATGGACAACCGCAGCGTATACGTAATACGTGAGGATTGAACATTTGAAGCAACGAAGAAATTGGGTATATCATAAGCCTTAATTAAATTTTAAATTTAGTTTAATATATATCGACATATATAAAAAATAATTTAGATTAAACTAAATATTTATGTTATTATGTAAAAATAAAAAAATAATTTAACTACCTGACTTTATTAATGTTGATATTATAAACATGCACAATCGTCTAATAGAAATAATTCAATGCATGGCAGTTCATGTTTATATATAATTGTCTTACGATTTAATATTAAACATGAATAAACCTTTATTTAAGTAACTTCTGACAAATATAAATTAGTAGCTATGACAATAAAATAACGCTTGCATAATCTTATTGTCGTGGTATAATGTTATTGAGGTCTTACCACAAAACAATAAATAGAAATGAGGTGGAACATGAAACACAAATTTATTTCAAAAAGGTATTGGAAGGATAAATCTACCCCCATGGGGCAAGTTGATGAATTAGCTAAAAAATTTGATGACGTAATTGATTTAAGTTTAGGTGACCCTGATTTAACAACTCACGACATAATAATAGACAGCTCTATGAAAGACGCAAAGTTAGGCCATACTAAGTATACAGATTTTAGAGGCGACCCTGAACTTAGAGCCGAAATACTTAAATTCTACAAAGAAGAATATAACTTATCTTTTAAGGATGAAGAAATTTTCATTGCAGCAAGCGGATGTTTAGGTATGTATTTGGCTCTTGAAGCAATACTGGATGACGGAGATGAAGTAATCATACAAGCACCATATTTTACACCTTACCCACAACAAGTAGAACTTGCAAGAGGAATTCCTATACCTTTAAACACTTATGAAAGCGAAGACTTTCAAATAAACATTGAAAGACTTGAAAGTTTAATAACTGAACGTACAAAAGCATTAATTATTAATTCACCAAGCAACCCCACTGGAAATACATTATCTATGAAAACTTTAGAAGGTATAAGCAACATAGCTATTAAATACGATTTACTGGTTATTTCAGATGATATATATACTTCTTTTAGTTTTAAAGAACCATTCGTACCCATCGCTTCAATTGATGGTATGAAGGAACGGACAATAATTATTAATAGTTTTTCAAAAAATTTTACCATGACCGGCTGGAGAATAGGCAATATAATAGCGCCTGATTTCATTATAAAGACAATTCAGCAAATTAATGAAAATGTTGTTTTTACTGCTCCTTCTATTTCACAAAGAGGTGCAATATATGCATTGAGAAATAGAGAAACAGTTCAACCAGATATGATTTCTGAATATAAAAATAGAGTTTATTATGCGGCAGAAAGAATAAACAAAATACCTAACATGTCCGTATTAGATCCTAAAGGAACATTTTATTTATTTGTAAATATAAAAAAAACAGGACTAAACTCCATAGATGCAAGTGATGCTATCCTTAAAGAAGCTCATGTATTGACTATCCCTGGAATAGCATTTGGCGAGTGTGGAGAAGGATATGTCAGAATAGCTTGCACTGTTGGTATCGAAAGACTTAAGGAAGCCTTTGACAGAATAGAAAAAATAAACTTTTTTAAAATATAAGGAGGCATACTATGAACGAAAATAATAATAAATTAGATAATACAAGAATTATGAAATTTTTAATACCTTCAATTGTTGGTGTGTTTTTGTTTCTATGTCCTATACCTTGGAAAGGATCAATAAACATCCCTATTGGAATTATTTCAGAATGGTTGGCTGCTACTATAAAACCTGTAGCACCAGTTTTAATAACAACAG
>SWCH01001874.1_pt2 | contig 16198 bp, 16 predicted proteins | sample 4690051 | NCBI WGS metagenome assembly SWCH01 (sample SAMN10267282, study PRJNA491770) | bioreactor metagenome | isolation source: DHS bioreactor inoculated with | place: Japan: off Shimokita Peninsula | reverse complement strand
ATTCCTAATAAATTCTCTTTCTTGATCTAATGTAAAATTAAATTCGCCAGGTTCACGTGCTAGGAATTTTGTTTCTTTATCAACAGACTTCATTTGGTTTATTAACCCTTGTGCATCACCTGCTTCCGGAGTTCGTACAGTAAGTTTTTGACCATCTTCTAATATGTATTCCTTTTTATAAAGCTCCATAAAATCCTCCCGTTTAAAATTATATAGTTTGAAAAACAATTTTATTTTTTTCCTTATTTATCATCTGCTTTTACCTCCGTTAAAATAAATTTACTCTGCCTATGTAGATAAGGGACCTTAAGTTGCTTCACATCTCCAATTTTTCATGCATTTCTGTCAGCCCCACCACATTACCAAAACAAATAATGAAAAAGCAGAAGTCGTAGCACATATTACAGCGTTAATTCCAAAATACAGATTAAATTGTTTGTCTTCATATTTCTGTTTTTTATAGAATTGGAATATTAGCATTGGCGGAATTAAAAATAAAAGTATACTAATCAGTAGAACCTCTGACCTAGAATAATCAAGAAAATCAATCAAATTTTCGTAAACTATTCTTCTCTTATTATAGAAAATACTTTTTCAGTACATATAACCGAAAGGGGAATGTTGACAAATATAATTATAAATATTGCTATTATATCTGTTATGGTATTGAATGGTACAAATTTATCATATATAAATCTTAGGATTTTGAAATTAATTATAAAGAATATAATGCAAGCTCCCCAATAAACTATAGTCTTCTTCAATGTTTATTCCTCCTTTATTTTAAATTATATCGATATCATATTAATTATTATAAATGCCGTCGTTACTATAATTACATAAGGTAGGGCTATCGTTTTTAAATAATGAATAAAATAGTCTTTAATTGTGTATTTTTTTCTGTTTTCATCCAAGAAGTTTCCAACCAATAACAAGCATTCTTTTATTTGAGTTTTACTGACATCTTCAAATATTATTCTGTTTTTAATAAATGATATTTTTGATTTATCATCTAAATTATTATCTATATAGTCATCTATTATCTTTGATATTTTATTTATATTTTCTTTAACAAAATTTTTATCTATTTCTTTAAAGTAGTATATTTTATTCTTGTTTGAGATAATAAAAATACTGATTATAGCGAAAAAAATTAGTAACGTAACAGATACATATGTTTCAGTAGTGAGTCCATTGATTCTGAATATATTTTTAAAAAAGACTGCGCAATAAAAAACAATAAAAAAAATGCTTTTATATGCTTCCAAAATAAAGTTTTTCATTTTAAAATCCAGTATTATTGATATAATTGCAAAACCTATTAATATAATTACAATATCAAGCGTTATTCCATCCATATACTACCCTCCAATTATCAATTATGCTGAAAAAAATTAACTACTAATTCATGAGGTAAAACATCTGTATTTACTTTTGCATTTAACTCTATATTGGTTAAATATGCTTTGAGTTCTTTTACCGTTAATCCTTTTTTATTTATAACTATGTCCCAATTAATAGTCAATACATCTTCAGGCTTTATTTCTTTATTCACAACAACAACATTGTCATATTCTATATTATTTAATATTTCTTTTTTATAATCTGGTTTAAGTGTCCTTATGAAAATATCGCCTTCACTTAAATTAATCAAAGAGACACTGTAAGAAAACTTTGTTTTATCTGAATCTATTTCATTTAAAGCATAATTCCAACTGTTAATTCGCAATTCTTCTTTTGATAAGTTATAGGGTTTTATATAATTATTACAGAAAACAACCACAATTAAATATACAAAAATAACATATAATGCCATCTTTTTTAACATCTCTATTAGTACCTCCAATATGGTTATATATTTTCTATCTTGTAATTCTAAATTATTATAAAGTCATATAATAATTTAGATATGACCTTAAGAGATATTACAATGCAAATTAATAAATAAAAATAATTAAACTTGCTTTGATTAATATATCTTTCTTTTAACATAAACTTAAGCATGACAAAACCCAGTAGCAAATAGAATACATAGGACATAATTTCATGATAAAAAACTGTACTGAAAACAATTAGGCAATTTAAAATCAAATTAATTTTATTAATAGCAAATTTGTTTTCATCTAACAAAAATTTTTTTATCCTGTTCATTTTTTTCACCTCAATCAAATAAACATATAATTTTTTATATCAATTTTCTTACTTCTCCCGGAATTTCTGAAACAGAATTAACATAATATACTGGTTCTTCAATTTCACCAAATCCATATTTAGCGTGAATAAATGGTATATTTGCAATTTTAGCGGCATTATAATCACCCTGTGTATCACCAATATATACCGAATGATTCAGATGATTCCTATCAATAATTATTTTAATATTCTCACCTTTACTTTTTCCTGTCCGACCCGGATTTTCGAAATCAATGAAATATTTTTTTAGTTTGTGGTACTCCAGAAATGTTTCAATATAGCCAACCTGACAATTACTGACAATAAATAATTTATAATTTGAAGATAAAATTTGTATTACTTCCTCAACTTTTGGAAAAAGTACTCCTCCGTTTTTAGATAAGTATTCGTGTTCCTTTATACAACATTTTGTTATGATTTCATTACGCTTTTCTTCTGAAATATTATAGAAAAACAGCTTTGCAATTTCATCAATCGTTTTTCCCATAAACCCATGCATAGCTTTAACAGTCATTCTATAATGTATATCTTCATAAGTTTTAATTACTTCATTCCACGCCTTTACTACACATTCAGAAGAATCCCAGAGAGTTCCGTCCAAATCAAATATAATACCTTTATCACTCATTTCTACACTCCAACTAATTTATAATTTCAACCGTTTTTTCCTCTAACATTAATTTAAAAGTCCACTATAATAGACGCATAAGCTAAAGAAAAGTTCCACAATTGCTGATTTTTGCCATTTCATTATTCTATTAAGTATGACCTTCCTACAGTATACATCAAACAAAAGTAAAATTCTACCATAATTTTACTTTTTATTTTACTACTAATATACTTAATCTAATACAATTAACCAAAACGGGAGTATTTTCATATACTAAATATGCTAATTAATTTAGTTTAATATTTTAAATTCACAGGAGGCGATACAAAATGGCCATCAGACCACCTATTTTGCGCGCAGGAGATACCGTAGGAATAGTTACTCTTGGCAGCCCAAGAGATAAGGAAACAATCGATGCAAGAATACAGTTCCTTGAAGGTTTAGGGTTTAATGTAATCGTGGGAGACTACGTGTATTCATCAGCTGGATATTTGGCTGCTACACCACAACAACGTGCATCTGATCTAATGAATATGTTTGAGAACCCTGCAGTCAAAGCAATAATTCCATCAAGAGGTGGTGTAGGTGTCGCAGACATAATTCCATATCTTGATTACGCTGCAATAAATCGAAACCCAAAGATTATTACTGGATACAGTGATATAACAGTTTTATTAAATGTATTGTACACGTTGGCAAACTTAATTACTTTTCACAGCCTTCTTCTGATAGATTTTAGAAGCACTACTCCTGCATATAATTTTGACCAATTTTTTGCAGCTACATCTACTACAATATCACCGAGACAACTTGATAATCCTCCTGGGATGCCTTTAATAAGCAGGGTTCCAGGTAATGTAACAGGTACTATCGTAGGTGGTAATCTTACATCATTCGTGGATACTCTTGGTACTCCATTTGAAGTTGATACAAGAGGAAGAATACTTTTTATCGAAGAAACTCACGAGCCTATAACTCACGTATACAGGCTCATAAGCCATCTGTTACACGCAGGAAAGTTTCAAGACTGTGCAGGTATTATCATGGGAGAATGCACAAATTGTGATGATGCTTACGGCAAATCTTATGAAGATTTAATCAATGAGGTAATGGTTAAGCTTGGTAAACCACTCATGACAAATTTGGCTTCAGGACATGGAATATATAAGATGACAATTCCCATAGGTGCAGTTGCAAATCTCAATACTTATAATAATACACTGACAGTCATGGAACCTACTGTAAGCCTGTAGTTTTATTTAATCATTATAACTAAATAAACAACCTCCCTTTAATAAATTTCAGGGAGGTTTTAAGTTTATATTAATTTCTTATTAATTACCGGTATCCATATTTCGCTTTTAAAATTTGGAGAAGTAGTGTCTTTACTTTCATTCCATAAAATTTCCGGTCCCTGCACCACTTCATAATTTGAGGTTGGCAGCCATTCTGAATAAATACGTCCCCAAATTTCCTGTAAAGTTTCGGGAAATGGACCTACTGATTCAAATACTGCCCATGTTGATGCTGAAACTTTAAGTTCACTCATATTTTCTGGGATTTCTTTATTTGTTGCAACGCCAATATAATGATCCAGTCCGCCCTTTTCCTCCATTCGTCCTTCAGAAAAATTTACAGATGCCTGAATAAGACCTATAGGCTCTACATTAGAAAGCTCTTTAAGTTTATTAATTTTTTCTATATCCAAGCTCTGCCACATATCTGCAATCTCTGAATTTACCCCCTCAAAAACAATTGGAACTCTTTTCATAATACCTGCAATACTAAATGATTCTTTTTCTACTATCCTATAATTCATTTCGTTTCCTCCCTTGATTGATAATTGGAAGGTCATTTTAGGAAAGGCTTTTAATGATTTGCCCTTACTTCTAGCTTCAGAAGGTGTTATTCCGTGAATGTTTTGAAAGGCTCTGGTAAATGAATCTGGTGAATTATAACCATATTTCATTGCTAAATCAATTACCTTAACATTGCTGTTTTGAAGTTCAAAGGCTGCAAGAGTAAGGCGTCTGTGACGAATATACTCTGACAAAGTAACACCTGCAAGAAAAGAAAACATTCTTTGAAAGTGATATTCTGAACACAATGCAATTTCAGCTACTTTTTTAAAATCAATATCATTAATAATATTTTCTTCTATATAATTTAATGCTTCATTCATTTTTTTAAGCGAATCCATTTATATGACCTCCTTTTGTAATATAGTATCATTAATTAAGGGTATCTGCCCGATGTTTTCTGCACAGATTTGCAGGATTGTATGTTATTCCTAAACTAATAGATTTAAATTAATCAGCATTATGCAAAATGCAATGCTAATAATGTTGTGAAAACAAATATACTTTAAACAATTAACATTTTTCTTACGTTTAATCAGCAAAAATATAATATTTACAACAGTTGCAATAATCATAAGCCATGCTGTTATTCTAATATATATTATATAGTTGAGGATTGCATATTGCAAAATTCCTAAATAAAGTATATACCCTAGGGTAAAAAATAATATAACTTGCACCAACGACACTACTCCAAATAAGCGTGATGCCGTCTTTTTATATGATATAAAAGATATAACTGAACAAATTAATGCACTCAATAAGAAAAGAAAAGCAATTATTAGCGTAACACCTTTATTCTCTAATCCGTTTATTTGTATATAATACTGTGAGAAATCTGTCATCATCAGAACTTCCCCGTCTTTTTCAATAAACTTTACTGTTCCTATAGGGGTATCATAATAATTATCACCTAAATGGGTGATTTTTTCGTCATTAAAGAAATAACCGTCTTTCAATGATCCTGATATATCAATCATTTTTCCAGGCACTATAAATCTCAGCAATTTTTCTGCTGTCTTAAAACTTGACCAAGCATTAACATAGCATCCACTGACGTCCATAGTTGCACCTGATTTTGAAACTGGTATATCTTTTTCACCTAGGAGCAAATTTGTAACCTTTGAGGTTATTTCATTTATTTCATTCTCAGGAACATAGGTATTAAAAGAAAGAAAAAAACCTGTTTTATACTCAGGATACAGGACAATTCTTGAATAGAAATGCAATGTTTCTCCCTTCTTTTCAAAGTATAAGCTATCATTTCTGGTTTTTCTGTTCCATACATAACCAATGCCTGAAAGTTCGTCTGCCATAAAATATTGGCGAGAAAAAAGCTTTTCTTTATTTTCATTTTTCAATATTTTTTCATTTTCACTTAACAACCATTGAATATACTTTCCCATATCTTCAGCTGTAGTTACCAAAGAACCTTCAGGATAAAGATTCATATAAAGGTCCAAAGTTTCCTTGCCATTTGGCAAATATGCCTTAGAAACAACAACTTTATCATGCATATATTCAAAAGTAGTTCTGTTCATTCTAAGCGGCAAGAATATATTATCCATACAATATTCTGCAAAGTCTTCATTAGTTGCACATTCAATTACATAAGCGGCTAATGCTATACCATAATTAGAGTAGGACGATACTTCACCTGGCTTAGATATTTGTTCCGGTGCATACTTTATTATTGTTTCAGATAATGGCTCTGTGTCGCTTACATTTTTTACTGCCATACCTGTTACTATTTCCTCAAACCCTGCAGTGTGTGTCAATAAATTTTGCATAGTAACCGGATACTTTAATTTTGGACTATTCTTCCCTAAATATACGGATACATCCGTATTCATATCCAGCTTACCGTCTTCCATAGCCTTGAGTGCCGCAACTGCTACAAATGTTTTTGAAACTGAACCTATTCTGAATCCAGATAGTTCCCCACTTGCCTTAAAATTTAAAAACTCATCTGCATAACCATATCCCTTTGTCATTACAACTTCACCATTTTGAATTAGAGCTGCCACTGCCCCCTTAGACTTTTTAGCATCAATAATTTCTGATATTGATTGGTCAAATACCTCTGAAACTTTTTCAGAATCTATATTCTGTTTGTGTTCACTGTCAGCATATGCTGAATTTGGAATGATAGAAAACAGCATTACTAAAATTGTTAATACCGCAATAAATAAATTTCTCATTATAAAACTCCCTTATTTTTAATTTTGAGGTTATTATATATTACTGGTATAAAACTGAACTTATATCAACCTTAAATAATCCTTAAATGTAATATGATAAAAATAAATACTCATATAACTTAATAAAGTACGAGTTATATGAGTAACTAATCTTTAAAATCACTCAATTCATTGGAAGTTCAATATAGAAAGTACAGCCATTGTCAATATCTGAAACTAAGGATATTTTACCGCCATGCAATTTTACTATCTTTTCGGCTATTGCAAGTCCAAGTCCGCTGCCGCCTGTTTCAGAATTTCTCGATTCATCATTTCTTACAAATGGTCTGAAAATTTTCTCCGAAAGATTTTCGGCTATTCCCTTACCATTATCAGATAATACAATTTTAACACAGCTATCACATTCTAATAATGTTAATGATATTTTTGTGCCTTTATCATTATAACGAATTGCATTTTCAAATAAATTATCTAAAACTCTGTTCATTTCATTCTTATCAAGATTTACATATATTTCTTTTTCAGGAATTTCAAATTCATAAATAAAATCTGCTGATTCAATGACATCAATAAAATGAGCAAGTTTCTCCCTCAAATACTCTGACAGGTCTGTTTTTTTCATATTAAGCGTATACTCGGGACTTTCCAGCTTGGATAAATCAAATAATCCCATTAAAAGAGAATTAGCACGACTTCCGTTGTGATGTATCAACTTTATATAGCTTTCATTTATCTGTCCTGGATTATTGAGACAATATTCAGCATAACCCATTATAACTGCCAGAGGATTTTTTAAATCGTGAACAATATCAAGAGTCATTTGCTTTCTTATGTCTTCTGATTTTTTGCGCAAATTAATTTCTGTTTGAATTTGATTTGCCATTTCATTGAAAGAGTGTTCAAGTTCACCAAATTCATTTTTTAAATTAAGATTAACCCTTGCTGAATAATCCCCTTTTTACTTTATTCGTATATTTTTTAAGTATAGAAAGGGGCCTGGTAAAACTTACAGCAGTTAACCTGGAATAAATTATTGTACTTACAGTGAGCAATAAAATATAAACGATTATAATAATCAAAATAAACCATATGACAGCACCGGTATCAGCTGACCTGTAGAGACTGTTATGTGTTATGTTAAAATCTATTCTTATGGATGTTGGAAAGGTTACAATCAGCCAAAATTTCTTGTTTTCATTATAGGCGATGCTATAGCTGTATTTTCGATTCACTGCTTGTGACTGTGATATAAATTCGGTAAACTCAGAGGCTGTAAGTTCATTTTTAGGAAAATTATCAATACCCTTTGATAAAATAATTTTATACTCTGAATTAATCACCTGAATTCCACCATTATTATTTAATATCTCATAATATTCAATATCAGATATATCATCTTTCATTATAGAATATGCGGTATGCTTATTTTTCACAAGTGAATTTTCAAGCAGGTCTGAAGCAAAGCCTAGAAAATAAACAGCTATAACCGCAATAACAGAAGTTATTACAAACATTAATATGTAATTAATAAGTAAGTGGTTTTTAACTTTCAATTTTCTTCTCCATCCCCCTGCATAATTTATATCCTATGCCCTTTATTGTTTTAATATAAACAGGATTTTGAGGATTGTTCTCTATTTTATTTCTTATACGGCTTATATGTACCATGATAGTATTGCTGTCGTAAAGATAATCTTCATCCCATACAGCAGCATAAATCTGTTTTTTTGTAAATACTCTTTCAGGATTCTCCATAAAGAACTTTAAAATCAAGTACTCTTTAGCACTAAGTTCAAGTTGTTTATTATTTTTGCAAATACTGCATGACTCAGTATTTAAAGTTAATTCTCCTATGGTTAATGAAGCTGCATTCTCAGTTTTATAGTTGTTATTTCTGCTCATACGTGCCGCAACTCTGACAATCAGCTCTGCCATACTAAAAGGCTTAACAAGATAATCATCGGCTCCAAGTCCAAAACCCAAAACCTTATCCATATCTTCGCCTCGTGCAGTCAGAATAATTATTGGTACATCACTTGTCTCTCGTATTTTGCGCAAAAGATTAAAACCGTCTAATACAGGCATCATAACATCAAATACCCCCATATCAATTTGATTATCTTTAAAAATATCCAATGCTTCTTTGCCATCCTTTGCACAAATGACTGTATATCCTTCATTTTCAAGATTAAGTTTAAGTAATTCTCTCAAATCTTTTTCATCTTCAGCAACTAAAATTTTCATGCTCTCCCCCTACAGAAATATATACTTATATTATATCTATTATAATATATTATTATTGTAAATAGAAATGTTTTTTATAATATCTGTACTTATTCATGATTTTACTTCCAGGATTCTACCTTTTGTGGATAGGTAAATTGTTTGAATATCGGAGCTTTATATGGAAATTATAACCTACCTGAAGTTGAAAAGATATCCTAATTCATAAAAGTGTGGCACATAATAATTCAATATACACAAATTTAGCTTGACCACATAAAATAGTTTACAGGAAATATTATAAAACGGGAGGTACTCTTATGAGTATATTATTACAAGTTGAACGCTTACCAACGGGCACGGTTGAATCTACCACAAATGTTATCTTTGATTCAACCGTGATTTCTTCTGGAAATATCAGCTATGACAACGCCACCGGCGTTATTACAATACAAGAAGCAGGAAAATATGAATTCGACTGGTGGGTGGCCACACAATCAGCTACATCAACTATAGGCACTGGATTTGTGTTGGTTTCATCCCAAGGAGATGCTATAATTGGCAATTCACCAATAAAAACAGGTGAAGTAGTCGGGGTTGCAGCCATAGAAGTTGTAACCGCACCTGTAACCGTGGAGTTGAGGAATAACAGCAATGCAACAATTTATTATTCAGCAATTGTCCCTGTTAAAGCATCTTTAGCTGTAATTGGAATAGATGATACAGGCATGACCGGCCCAACAGGTCCTACAGGTCCTGCAGGTGATACTGGCCCTATTGGTCCTACAGGCGATACTGGCCCTATTGGTCCAACTGGTGACACTGGCCCTATTGGTCCAACCGGCGATACTGGTCCTATTGGTCCAACTGGTGACACAGGCCCTATTGGTCCAACTGGTGACACAGGCCCAATAGGAGAAGTTGTTTTGGCTTATGGATCTTTGAGAGGAAATAGTAGTGAAGTACCTGGAGCAGCATTCACACCAGTACCATTTAGTATAGTCGGACCTTTAAGTAATATTACTGTTAGTCCTTCGGGCAATGAATTAGTAGCAGGGGAAAGCGGAATTTACCAAATAACGATATCTATTAATGCTGAAGCTACTGTTGATCCAGATCCAGATCAACCATATCTAAACGCTATTATTACTGTTAACGGCACGCCGATTTTTGGCGATACTACTACTTTTTTTAAGATCCCTAACAGAAGTAGTTCAACGTTTGTCGTTCAATCCGCCTTAACTGCTGGAGATGAAGTAGGAGTAAATATTAGTACGGATTTTCCTATTTTAGGTTATATGAATCGTTCTTTAACTATTATTCAATTAAGTAATTAAATGACTTTCAATATTAATGAGCAAATCTAAAATAAGTCATTAAGTATATTGCTAATTATGAGATTTTAGAGCTGTTATTAGCGAAAACCGTCAGTAATGAAAATTAAAAATCGCAGGTTATGTATGGAAGCATCATTGTTATAATTAAAATTTACACCTATACTAATATCATAACTTGTAATATAATGATGTGATATCAAAAATTGTAATTGTAATATTATATCAGGAGGCTAAATGGATAATTATAACAACTTGATAATTATGAAAAAAGAAAGAGAAACGGGTTTTCTTGTTGAAACAATTGGCTCATACGAAATAACTAAATATATTGAATATATAGATAAAATATATGCTATAGAAGAAGATGATGCATATTATATCTATATGACACTGACTACCGATGAAATTGATGAAGATTGGAAGTATCAAGGAATTTTTGATTTGTACGACGAAGAGGTTTTTTCCGATAGAATATGTGAAATCGAAGAGTTACCCGGTGATTATAACCCTAAATGGGTTATTAAAATCAAATATTCAATTAATAATGAAAGCATGGAACATTTATTAAATGAAATCTTAAATATTCATGTATTAGAATTGGAACACATTATTCCTTTGATACATGAAGAAGATTATATTGATGAAGATGAATAATATATAAAGACATGCTAAATTAAAAAATCACTGGGAAACGACATGAACATGCCTCTGTCAAATAAATAGATAGTGGTGGAAATAAGCAAAAATTTCATTTTAATAAGGTCAACCATTTTTAGGAGGTTGACCTTATTATCTCTATTTTTCAACTCATAGCTATTGAATATTTTCCGGTATCACAGCCTATACTTCTATCTCTGTAGTATAGTTTATTCTACTCAAATACAAATATCAAAATTGAACCAATGCCATAACATGCTATATCCTTTATATCAAAAGTTGAACCAATTATAACCCTAGCAAATGTGTTTTCTTCTAAATGCAATACCTTGACTAACTGAAAATACTGCAATACTTCTACAGAAGCAGCAAATATAAATATATAGAGCGGCATAAGCTTAAATCCCTCTGGGATAAAAACTCTTACAAAGCAATAAACCACACCTACCACAAGCACATCACCTATGTATGGTCTGATGAAATTATCATGAACATACAATGCAATTACAATCTCAACAGTCATTAATATTAAAAAAGAAATTCCATAATATATTCTCTTGTTTTTTCTGCTCATTAAATTACTCTTCTCTATGATATTAGTTTAGGTAAAGTATTGGCTCCATGAGGCATCAAATAGGTTTTCAAGTTTTCACCCTTTAATTTCTTGGCTAATTCTAAAGCCTCCTCTATAGTTTTAACCACAGAAATATTTGCCATTGATAAGTCCTCTGGGTTCATAGAGGATAATAAAATCATATTAGTTTTAGATGCAACTTCACTGACATAGTATCCTATATATTTTGCTATTGAATAATCTCTTCTCAGTTCCTTTTCTCTGTCCACCACATTGTCAAAATCCTGTGTAATCTTTCTTATTACTTCATTTCCAAAACCATCACTGCATTCACTTAAAAGAATCATAATTCCACCGTCATTAATTGCCTCTCTTGCGTTAATTACAGTTTTGATAGTTTGGTAGAAGTTTATATCCTTTGGGTATCCTCCTGCCGTTGCTATTACCATATCAGCTTTATCACTAATTGATATCCCGTCAATTTTATTAACTATTTCGCAACCCCTTTCGTGAGCCTTAATATAGTTTCCGGCTACAGCCTGAGCTATATTACCGTCAGAACCCATAATCACATTAAACAAGAATGAAGGATTAACAAAGCTCACTGCTTCAAGCATATCTTCATGTATCGGATTGTTTACTACCTTACCGCTTTTAGTTTCTGGATTTGATCCGCTTCCCATTTCGGGGTTTAATGACATTGAATGGTTTTTCATTATGGTTTCATAACCTGCTATGCCGGGGAGTATGGATTTTTTCCCTCCGCCCCATCCGGCTAACAAATGAAAAACTATTGCTCCGGTAATAACTATATGGTCACATTCCATAGCCATTTTATTTATCTTCACAGGGGTTCCATAACTTGTTTCCCCAAGATATACTAAATTATCTTCATCAGTACACACATGGTCAATAACCTTAAATCTATCTGCAAGCTTTTCTCCCAATAGTACCTTGTGTTCTTCTTCACTTTGCTTTCTGTGAGAGCCTGTAGCAGATATAAATATAATATCCTCGTCCTTAACTCCACCTTTATTGAGTTCTTCAACTATATAATAAAGGTAAGTACCCATCTTCTGCCATGCTCTTGTTATATCCGAAATAACTAAGCATACACTCTCTCCCGGTTTTACTATTTCTGAAAGTTTTGCACTATCAATAGGATTTTCTAAAGCGTCTAGAATTACCTCTTCCTCCGTTCTATTATCATCCATAGCATTACTCTCGATTATTCCAAGTAAATCTTCATCCAGTACATTCACTTCAACCTTTTCTCTTCCATATTTCATTTTGTATCTCATATTGATATGTCCTCTCTGTAATGTTTCGTGCTGTAAGTTATTAGTATGTTAAAATATTATCAATAACTCATTTTTAATATTTTTTATTACGTTTTTTTATATATCATACTACAAAATGTAAAATTATGAAACTTTATTTCTTAAAAATTTTAAACTTTTTATACTTTTGGGAAATAGTAAGAATATCAACCCTTTATATAATAAATAATCAATTATTAATTACTTCATCTTAAACTGTTCCAATATTAAAGGTTGAACACATAAAAAAAGGTTATAAATAAAATTTACTTGTTGATATGTTAGAGTATGCGTAATATAATATCCAAGGGAAATGTATAATTAGTATTACAACAATAATTTTAAATTTAGACTGACTGATTATGGAGGAAGCAAGATGATTCAATCACATTATGGTGAAATATATGCGCTTATTACTGCAATATTTTGGACTTTTACCGCTATTTCTTTTGAATTAGCAGGAAAAAAAGTTGGCTCTCTATCTGTAAATTACATAAGATTAATAGTAGGTTTTATATTAATTAGTTTATTTACAGCCTTTGCGAGAGGGATGATTCTGCCTTTTGACGCAACTGCAAATTCATGGATTTGGCTTAGTGCATCTGGCATTGTAGGGTTTGTTATTGGAGATTTATTTCTATTTCAAGCATATGTAGAAATTGGATCAAGAATATCTATGCTTATCATGGCACTGGTACCTCCCATCACTGCTTTTTTAGGTTTTATAACTATGAAGGAAGTTATTTCACTTTCAAATTTTATAGGCATGGCTATAACAATTTTAGGCATTTGCTTTGTAGTGTTAGTTAAAAATCCTGAGGGCAAAAGTTTTAAATTTACCAGATCTATTAAAGGTATTATCTATGCATTTGTAGGAGCACTTGGACAATCATTAGGGTTGATTCTTAGCAAAATAGGTATGGGAAATTATGATCCCTTTGCAGCTACTCAAATACGAATATTATCTGGTATTATTGGATTCACTGTAGTTTTCTTATTTATGAAAAGATGGGACAAGTTAAAAGAAGCTATAAAAAACAGAGAAGCGATGAAGTATATAACATTAGGGTCCTTATTTGGTCCTTTTCTTGGTGTATCCTTTAACCTTTTGGCTATTCAATATACAACAACAGGTGTAGCTTCTACAATAACTTCAATAGTCCCTGTACTTATTATTCCTTTATCAATATTTATTTTAAAAGAGAAAATTTCCCCGAAAGAAATTATTGGTGCTATTATATCAGTTATAGGGGTAACGGTACTTTTTGTGATGTAGATGTCCTTATACAAACTCAATCTTTAAAGTTGTAACAATACTGTCACTTAATTACCATTATTGTCGGGGTATAATGTATTAAGAATAATAAAACATGACCCTTATAATGTTCAATTTTATTATTTTGTATAATAATCAGTTAACAATAAACAAAACATACATATTTTGTGAATATTATTAACAAATTCTTACGTAATCCTTAACTAAATCCTTTAAATCTGTAATATTATTGTAATATTTTTATTTTTATGAAAATTCGTGTAATATTATTGTCTTGTTTGCCATTTAAGCAAGTTATTGAGGGTTTAAAAGAAAAAAAGTACATGCTATAATTCTATCATAACGAAAAGCTCATTAACAAGTTATAAAGTTTCAAAAGAAGATAGGGGTAAAAATCCCCCTTCCAAAAAAATCTAAGACTAAATAGGAGTGAATTATGAAAAAGAAAATATTAGCATTAACTTTAGCAGCAACATTGACTTTATCATCAACATCAGTATTTGCTGCAACAACAACATGTACAAAATCTAATTTTAACAATTATGATTTTAACAGCTTGAAAAATTACATAAGCAATTTAGGTAATGGAACAGCTGATGTAGCAAAAGTAACTGTAAATGGAAAAACAGTAGACTTAAATTCAATAGATTGGAAATCAATATTGAATAATAAAACAACTTATTCTACAGACAATAAAGAAACAGCTGAGAAACCAGCTAAACCTCAAACACCAGCTGAAAAACCAGCTAAGCCTCAAACGCCAGCTGAAAAACCAGTAAAACCTCAAACACCAACTGAGAAACCAGCTAAGCCTCAACAAGAGGACAAAAGCGACACAACAGTTCCTTCATCAGTATCTTCATATGAGCAAAAAGTAGTAGAACTTGTGAATGTTGAAAGACAAAAATCTGGGTTGTCTTCACTTACTCTTGATACATCCATATCTAATATTGCAAGAATGAAATCTGCAGATATGGCAAATAACAATTACTTTGCACATCAATCACCAACTTATGGCAGTGCCGGAGATATGTTAACAAAATATGGTGTTAAATGGTCTGCATGGGGTGAAAATATTGCATCAGGTCAAAGAACACCTCAAGAAGTTGTAACAGCATGGATGAATTCCCCTGGACACAGAGCAAATATTATGTCAACTAACTTCTCAAAAATAGGTGTTGGATATGCTGTAAATTCAAACGGAACACCTTATTGGACACAAATGTTCACTAACTAATATATTAAATAGTTAAAATTTTTTAAATTGAATTTTATGATAAACATCGGTTGATTTAAGTCAACCGATGTTTTATTTTGCAAAAATAAGATTTTTAAAAAACAGGGGCAAAATCTAAAACTTCACAAAAACACCCCTAATAAAAATAATTATATTTGAAGTAGCAATAATTTATAGTACAATACTATAAAGATCTAATTTAAAAGATAAGATATAAATTAATATTGAAAGCAGGTGATAATTTGAATAAAAAATGTTTTGTTTCATGGAGTGGAGGAAAGGATTCCTGCCTAGCTTTATATAGTGCATTAGAAAAAGGATATAAACCTGAGAAGTTGCTGACTATGTTCAGCTTAGAAAACGAAATAAGTTCAGCCCACAGATTAAACGAACAAATTTTCAGGAAGCAAGCAGAATCAATAGGAATTGAAAACGTAATAGTTAGAGCAAAATTCGATGAATATGAAAGTTCTTTTGTAAATCATATCAAATTATTTAAAGAACAAGGCATAGACTATGGAATTTTCGGTGACATAGATTTAGAAGAACACCGTCATTGGGAAGAAATGGTTTGTGAAAAATCATCCATTAAAGCCGTTCTGCCTCTGTGGAAATTGAACAGAAAAGAAATTGTAGAAAGATTTATTACTTTAGGATTTAAAGCTAAAATAATAGTCGTGAATACAACAATGTTAGATACCAAATTTTTGGG
>SWCH01000833.1_pt1 | contig 16377 bp, 14 predicted proteins | sample 4690051 | NCBI WGS metagenome assembly SWCH01 (sample SAMN10267282, study PRJNA491770) | bioreactor metagenome | isolation source: DHS bioreactor inoculated with | place: Japan: off Shimokita Peninsula | reverse complement strand
AATTTTGATGAAAAAAAATTAATCAGTGATTGGTCACACAGACATGTGGCAGTAGTTGCTGGATTAGGTACTTTTGGACTAAACAATATGATTATTACTGAAAAAGGATGTTGTGGAAGAGTTGGGAGCTTTGTAACAGATATAAAAATAAGTCCAACGCCAAAAATAAAAGGTGAAAACTGTTTATATAAAAGTTTGAATATATGTAAAAAATGTGTAGACAGATGTGTCAATGACGCATTGAAAATTGAATCCTTTAATAGATATAAATGCTACGAAATGTGTTTAGATAATGATAGATATCATTCAGACCTCGGACTGGTAGATGTTTGTGGAAAATGTTTGGTAAATGTACCATGTTCTACAAAGAACCCAAGAGAATCATAAAAACAAGGGGAAAATATGAAAAAAAAAATAAATAATCTATTTGATATTAAAATAGAAAATATCAATCTAATTATTGATACTATAAGGAACAATAAAGGTATTACAAGAATAGAATTGGCAAGTTTATCAGGTCTTAGCGGTATGAGTATAACCAGGATAGTTTCTTTGTTGTTAGATAATGATTTCATATATGAAGATGGAGAAGTTTCAAATAAAAGGGGTAGACCTGCAAAGTTATTACATATAAATCCTCGTGCATTTTATACATTAACCATATACATAGATGTAAATACCCTTATAATTGCAGTGGTTGATTTAAATAACTTAATTATACTTCAATCTAATGTCAATTCCAATGAAATAAATACAATGGAAGACTATATAGATGCAGCTTATGAAGAATATGAGAAAATGATAAAAGAGCACAGAGATATAAAAGAAGGTATAAAATGTATTTCAGTAGTTTGTTCAGGAGTAGTAGATAATAAAAAAAATGAAGTAATTATTTCAGCCCAGCTCAAGTGGCGAAATGCTAAAATAGGTGAGTATACAAAGAAAAAATTTGGTATTACAACAATTGTAGATAACGACGTTAAATCAGCTTTAATAGGAGAAATATCATATAATAGCAAGTATAATGACATAAACTTAGCATATATGGATATTGGATACGGTATAGGTGTAGGATTATGGATAGGGGGTCAAATCCTCAGGGGAACTAATAACAGTGCAGGAGAGATAGGTCATATAACTATAGACTACAATGGATTGCAGTGTGAGTGCGGAAGAAGAGGATGCTTAAATACAGCATTAAATATTAAATCATTCATAAACAGAGCACAAGAAAATGATAATAACATTACTTCCATAGAAGATATTGTCAAAAAATATAAAATGCATGAAGAATGGGCAGTTGCATTAGTAGATGATGTTTGTATGTATTTTTCTATTGCTCTAAATAATATAATAAATGCTTATGATCCTGCTATTATAATAATAGGAGGTAAATTTGTTGATCAATTTAAAGGATTTTTAGACATTATTTCTTCATCGCAGCACTTTATTCAATATGGAAATTTTAAAATAGATGCAGATATACGTTTAAGCTCCATGGGAGAAAAATCTTATATAATGGGAGGCGCTATAAATTCTCAAAAGTTAATATTTAATAATTTGTTTAGTTAGTCAATTATAGTGAGTGAATTTGCTTGACTAAAACTGAATAATGGAGCTTCAGATTGGTACTTGGCACACACTTATTAAGGTGTGTCATAATAATTTAATATAAAACTAACATTTAACATTAATGAGTAATCAAAAAACATTAGGTATTGACATTTTGTTTTATATATTATAACATAGTGTTAATAATGTTTGCTTGCATTTCCAGTTTAAAATGTAATACTATAACAGAATCAAGAGAAGGATTGATATATGGAAATAATAGTTAAGAAGGATTACGACAAAGTCAGTGAATTAGCAGCTAAATATATGTTGGATGTTATAAGAAATAAGAAAAGTGCCGTTTTAGGACTTCCAACAGGAAGTACTCCCATTGGAATGTATAATATTGTTGTTGATGAATATAAGAAAAATAAAATATCATTTAATAATATAAAAACATTTAATTTAGATGAATATATAGGACTTTCCAAAATAAATATAAATAGTTATCATCATTTTATGAATAAGCATTTATTTTCATACACGGACATAAAAGAAGAAAATATAAATACACCCAATGGTATGACAAAAGATGTACTAAATGAATGTATTGATTATGAAAATAAAATTAAAGCTGTAGGGAGTGTGGACATACTATTTCTTGGAATAGGTCAAAATGGTCATATAGGATTTAATGAGCCTGCGGATTTTTTTGAACCTTATACACATAAAGTAACTCTTAAAGAAAAAACTGTTAAGTCTAATGCTAGATTTTTTGAAAAAATAGAAGATGTACCTACAACTGCTATTACTATGGGTATCAAAACAATTCTTTCAGCTAAAAAAATTGTAATGCTTGCAGTCGGTGAAACAAAAGCAGATGCAATGGAAAAAATGGTGAATGGTAAAATTACACCACAATTACCGGCATCAATATTACAGCTTCATAATGATATTACGGTAATAGCTGATAAAAATGCTTCAAGGTATTTATGAAAATAAAATAGTTAAAAAAGAGGGGATATATTGAGTACTTTAATTAAAAATGTAAGGTTAATTACACCATATGAAATTTTAGATGGCTATGGAGTGATAGTAGATAAAGGTAAAATAACAAACATTGATCTAGAAAAAAATATTTCTTCTGATTTAATAAGTAAAATCATTGATGGAAATGGGAAATATTTATCTCCTGGTTTTGTAGATATTCATAATCACGGTAATTCTGGATTCGATTTTATGGATGCGACAAATGGGGCAATAGACAAGATAAGTCAGTATCATTTGAAAAATGGAGTAACCTCATATTTAGGTACTATTTTAACATCATCATATGACAATATATTTAATGCTGCAAAAGTAATATCTGAATATAAAAATGAAACTGATACTTCACAGCTATTAGGAATTCATTTAGAAGGGCCCTTTTTTTCAAAACAAAACAAAGGCGCTCAGCCTGAACAATATATAATTGAACCAGAACTAAATTTTATTAAAAAAATAAAAAAACAAAATAATGATAAACTAAAAATGGTTTCAATAGCACCAGAGAAAAAAGGTGCGTCAGAAATCATATCATATCTTAAAACCAATAATATTACTGCTTCCATGGCTCACAGCAATGCAACTTATGATGAGGCTAAAAACGGTATAAATCACGGGGTGACAGTATCGACACATTTATATAACGGCATGAGAGCATTCAGTCATAGAGAACCTGGAATAATAGGAGCATCATTACTGGATTCAAGAGTATACTGTGAGATTATTTATGACAGAATTCACCTGCATGATGCTTCTGTACAAATAGCTGTAAAAATGAAGGGTGCAGATAAAATAATTTTAGTTTCTGATGCTATGAGGGCGGCAGGATTAGATGATGGGGTATATGAACTGGGCGGACAAAAAGTTATAGTTAATCAAGGGGCTGCACGCTTAGAAAATGGAAATTTGGCCGGTTCAACATTAAATCTGAGAACAGCAGTATATAACATGGTTCATTTTTTGAATATTCCGATTCAAGATGCAGTTAGAATGGCCAGTTTAAATCCGGTTGAAGCTATCGGATTAGATTATTGTAAAGGAAGCATTGAAATAGGAAAAGATGCAGATTTGCTAATCTTTGATGATAATATAAATATATCTTTCAGAATGGTTGCCGGGAAAGAATTGAAATTGTAGTAAAAATATTCGACAAGTCAAAATGTCGAATATTTTTTTATTACAATTATCTTTATTTTTCTATCTTTTAGAATGGAACCCCCAAGGATTTATCATTGACATTGATAGAATATCATGGTAAAATTAGTATCATGAATTTAATAACACTATGTTATTAAATAAAAATAATTCAGAGGGGAAGTTGATTTATGAAGAAAATAGTTGTTTTATTTATGGTTGTCTTAATGACATTTAGTTTTGTGGCATGTAGTACAAACGATACCAAACAGGAAGAAACAGCAGCTGATGCGGCAGAACCAAATCAACAAAACACAGAAGTAAAAGGTGAAGACGTTAATATGACAATAGCGGTAAATGCTGAAATAATTTCACTTGATCCACATAATATTTCAGATACATTGTCAGGTTCAGCTACGGATACAATGTATGAATCACTTTATGATTATAATCTAGACATGGAGTTAGAACCTGCTCTAGCTACAGATTACAGTGTGTCGGAAGATGGATTGGAGTATACTTTTAAAATAAGAGAAGGCGTTACCTTTCATGATGGGACTCAATTAAATGCAGAAGCTGTAAAATATAATTTTGACAGAGTTATGGATGAAGAAAAGAATCTTAGAAGGCGTAAAAATTTCGTATATGTAAACAGCACAGAAGTATTAGATGAATATACATTGTTAGTAAAATTAGATGCTCCGTTTGCACCTATGATTAATAGAATTGCTTCGCTTTCAATAATAAGCCCTGCAGCACTTGAGGAATACGGGGAACAAGGTATTCTTACAAATCCGGTAGGTACTGGTCCATATACGTTTGAAGAATGGACTCCCGGAGATAAAATGATTGTTAGCGCCAATCCTAATTACTGGAGAGAAGGACCTAAAATTGATACTCTCACGTTTAAACCTGTAACTGAAAACGGTGCCAGAATAGCTATGCTACAAACAGGAGAGGCAGACTATATCTACCCAATGCCAACAGAACAAGTTAAATCTATAGAAGGTGATAATAATATAGAAATTATTGAAGGTCAGTCAACTATTGCTAGGTTTGCATTTATAAATATGACAAAAGATGTTTTTTCAGATGTAAAAGTTAGACAAGCTATGAACCATGCGATAAATAAAGAAGCATATGCTAAAGTTGTTAAGTCAGGTTATGCTGTACCACTCACTTCTCATGTTCCTTCTACAATAGAATATCAGTCTCCTCAACCTGAGTATGAATATAATGTAGAAAAAGCCAAGGAACTTATGAAAGAAGCAGGATATCCTGATGGATTTAAAACTGATATATGGGCACCAAATGATACCGAAAATATGAAAGGTATGCAATTTATCAGTCAGCAATTAGCCGAGATAGGTATAGATGTAGAAGTAGTACCAATGGAAGAAGGAACGCTGTCAGACGCTATATACAGCCCACAAACACCGGAAGAATCAAAGGTTAACATGTGGTATGTAAGTTGGTCGGCATTTGATTTTGACGGCGCAACTACTAGATTGTTCCATAGCACCAATATTCCTCCAACTTCTCCTAATGTATCTTATTATATGAATGATGAGGCAGATAAGCTTATTGATGCAGGAGCAACTGAAGTTGATCCTGCAAAGAGAGCAGAAATTTACGCAGATTTGCAGGAACTTATTTGGAACGATGCACCATGGATTTTCCTAGGTTCAGATGTGTTGCTATCAGCTAAGAGAGCTACAACAGAAGGTATATTTGTTGATCCAAGTGGAGGGATAATAGCTACTGAGGCATCAACTACTAAATAATTAGTGAGCTGGATGGTAGTTAAAGGAATTTAGCTACCATCTAAATTTTATTTGAGAGTGGGGTAAAATGTGAAACAATATGTTTTAAAAAGACTATTAAATATAATTCCCATAATGCTAGTGGTATCAATAATAATATTTATGTTTATCCATTTGATACCTGGAGATCCGGCGAGGATTGTAGCCGGACAAAAAGCTACTTTAGAAGAAATAGAGCTAATGAGAGATAAACTAGGGTTGAATGATCCTTATATCATTCAGTATAAAAATTTTATGATTGGTGTATTTACAGGCAACTGGGGAACTTCTATCAAGTCAAACTTACCTGTTTGGGATGTTATTATTCCAAGGATTAAACCTACTTTAATTCTTGCTGTATTTTCAATAATATGGTCTGTAATTGCAGGGATAAGTATAGGTGTAGTCTCCGCTATTAAAAGAGGTAAATTAATTGACTATATTGTAATGGTTGGGGCAACATCGGGCATATCCGTCCCTCTGTTTTGGCTTGGACTTATGCTTATGCAAATTTTCTCGGTAAAACTTGGCTGGTTTCCTACAACAGGAGTAGATACTATTTCATCTTATGTTTTACCCTCTATTACACTGGGAGCAGGTATTACTGCTATGATTGCCCGCTATACCAGATCTTCAATGATTGAAATATTAAAAGAAAATTATATCAGAACATCACGGGCAAAAGGCCTCCATGAGTTTATAGTCATAAATAAACATGCACTTAGAAATTCGCTTGTGGATGTAATAACTATAGTAGGATTGCAGTTTGGATTTTTATTGGCAGGATCAGTATTAGTTGAAACTGTATTTGCAATACCCGGTCTTGGAAGGCTTCTTATAGATTCCATATTATTTAGAGATTATACAGTTGTTCAAACTGTATTGTTAATTTTTACATTCCAATTCATTATAATAAATTTGATTGTAGATGTGCTTTATGGAATAGCTAATCCAAAAATTAGATATGAATAAGGGGAAATGACTATGAAAGAAAAACAATACGAAGACTTTAAAATAGAAAGTCCTTTTAAAGAATTTACGAGGAAATTCCTCAAAAAAAAGTCAGCAGTAATATCTTTGGCATTTCTGGTATTCTTATTAATATTGGCTGTTTTTCAGCCTACACCATATGATATATCTGCAATTGATTATGACAATATATTAAGTGAACCAAATTCTAATCATTTATTTGGAACTGATGAATATGGAAGAGATGTTTTAAGTCGTATAATCACAGGTGCAAGAATTTCATTATCCGTTGCAATTACAGCTGTAACAATAGGTGCAATTATAGGTTCGATTTTAGGAATTATTGCAGGTTACTACGGAGGTTTGTTAGAAAGCTTAATAATGAGAAGCTGTGATATTTTATTTTCCTTTCCAGGCTTACTGCTAGCTATTGGTATAGTTGCAATAATAGGTCCGGGTTTAACTAATGTAGTTATAGCTATATCAATTTATGGAATACCGACTTTTACACGGATTATAAGAAGTTCCACATTGTCAATAAAGGAATTATTGTACATAGAAGCGAGCAGATCCATTGGAGTAAGTGATATGAGACTGTTATTTAAACATATTTTCCCGGGTACTTTACCTTCTCTCATTGTTTCTTATACAATGAGAATGGGAACTGCCATTATATCAGCTGCTTCTCTTAGCTTTTTAGGATTTGGAGCAAGTCCTAAAAACCCTGATTGGGGTGCTATGCTATCTACCGGCAGAGATTATATTGGAGTTGCACCTCATATGCTATTTTATCCAGGCTTAATGATATTTCTTACTGTATTGGCGTTTAATTTGTTAGGTGATGGTCTTAGAGATACACTAGACCCTAAATTAGATTAAGGAGAGTTAATAGTGTCAGATAAATTATTAGATGTAAAAAAGTTGAAAACAGAATTTCATACAGACAAGGGAAGTTTGACAGCTGTGAATGATGTTTCTTTTTATGTAAATAATGAAGAAGTTGTTGGGCTTGTAGGAGAGTCTGGCAGCGGTAAATCAGTTACATCATTATCTATTCTCAGATTACTTCCGGAAAACGGAAAGATATCTGAAGGGGAGATTTTATTAGAAGGTAGAAATTTAATGGAGATGGATAGAAGAGAGATAAGAAATATTAGAGGCAGAGATATTGCTATTATTTTTCAAGATCCTATGTCATCACTTAATCCTGTATTGAGGGTTGGAGAACAACTAATGGAATGTACAAAGCTTCATTTAAAATATAATAATGACCAGGCTAGAAAACATGCTGTAGATATGATTAAACGGGTAGGGATTCCTGTTCCTGAAGACATAATGAACAGATATCCTCATCAGTTGTCAGGTGGTATGTCTCAAAGGATAATGATAGCCATGGCAATGTCTTGTAATCCCAAATTATTAATTGCCGATGAACCCACAACTGCTCTTGATGTAACGATACAAGCACAAGTAATGGAGCTCATGTTAGAATTAAAAGAAAAAAATAAAATTGGAGTACTGCTTATAACCCACGATTTAGGTGTAGTTGCCGAAATGTGTGATAGGGTAATGGTAATGTATTGCGGCAGAATTGTTGAGATGGCTGATGTTAATTCATTATTTGAAAATCCGCTGCATCCCTATACAGAAGGTCTGATTGCTTCAGTTCCTAAAATAGGTAGGAATTCAGATGAACTGCCTTATATAAGCGGCAAAGTTCCGGACTTATCAAAGCTGCCGCCAGGCTGTAAATTTGCACCCAGATGCAGTTCAGCCATAGATAAATGTCATATAGAAGAACCTAAACTCATTTATGTAGGAGAAAACAGACAATGCAGATGTCATCTTGTTAACGAGAGAGGTGAAAGACATGAGCAATAATCTTGTTGAATTAAAAGATATCCAAAAGACTTTTTTGGCATCAAAAACACTATTTGGTAATAAAAAATATGTCCATGCTCTTAATGGTGTGTCTCTTGAAATAAAAAGCGGGGAAACATTGTCTATAGTTGGAGAAAGCGGATGTGGTAAAAGTACATTAGGCAGGGTTATTAACAAGCTCTTAAATGTTGATTCAGGAGAGGTTTGGTTTGAAAATAAAAATATTACAAACTATACTGCTTTTCAAACAAGGCATCTTAGAAATAAAATGCAGATGGTTTTTCAAGACCCTTATGGCAGTCTTAACCCTAGAATGAAAATAAAAGATATAGTAGCAGAACCTATGTTGGTACACTCAGATATGTCTAAAAAGGATAGATACAATAAAGTTATTGAGCTTTTAGAAACCGTTGGGCTTAATGAAAGACACGCTCAAGGCTACGCCCATGAATTTTCCGGCGGACAGAGGCAGAGAATAGGAATTGCTCGTGCATTGTCGGTAAATCCCAGACTTATAATTGCCGATGAACCTGTATCTGCCCTTGATGTATCAATACAAGCTCAAGTTATCAACATATTTAAGCAATTACAAAGAGAATTTAATTTGACATATTTGTTTATTTCTCATGATTTAAGTGTAGTGGAAATAATATCGGATAGAATCGGGGTAATGTATCTTGGACATTTAGTGGAGATAACTACTAAAGAAATATTATACAAAAATCCGCTGCATCCATACACACAGGCGCTGCTGTCTGCTGTACCTGTTGCAGATCCCAGCCATAAGAAAAATCGTATAATTTTAAAGGGTGATATACCCAGTCCAATTGACATGCCAATAGGCTGTCCCTTTAATACAAGGTGTATGTATGCAATGGATCAATGCTTTAAAACAATGCCATTTCTTGCAGAAATAGAACCCGGTCATAAAGTTGCATGTCATTTAAAATCTTTATAAGTAGGAGACAATATAATGAAAAGAATTTTGGTTGCAGCGATGCATCATGAATCTAATACGTTTAATCCAATAATAGCAGGAGCTAAAGATTTCAAGGTTATATATGGGGATGATATTTTCAATAATTTTCGTGAAAATGATTCAGTAACAGGAATTATAAAAACTTTACAAGGTGCAGGTTATGAAGTAATTCCGGCTGTGTTTGCCAGGGCTGTTCCAAATGGTGAGGTTGATTATGATTTTTACATAAAAATAAAAAATGAGATTTTAGAAAAAGCAAAAGCTGCTCTAGAAGAAGGTCCAATAGATGCAATAACCCTTTCGCTTCACGGTTCTATGAGAGTAAAAAAACAAGGAGAAGTAGAAGGGTATTTTTTAGAAGAGCTAAGAGAAATGTTCCCTGACATACCGATTATTTCATCCCTTGATATGCATACTACTATGACAAAAAGAATGCATGACAATTGTGATGCATTTGTGGGGTACAAATGTGCTCCCCACACAGATTGCTTTGAAACAGGTGAACATGCTGCAAATATGACAATAGCTGTTCTTGAGAATGGAGCTAAACCAAAATCAGCATGGGTAAGGGTTCCTATTTTAATTGCAGGAGAGCAATCATCTACTTTTGTTGAGCCTATGATGGTACTTATAAAGGAACTTAGAGAATGTGAAAAAAAAGAAGGAATAATGGCAGCTTCATATTTGATGGGATTTCCATGGGCAGATAACGAAGATAGCTCTGTGGCAGTTTATGTAGTATCAGACGGGGATAATGAATTAGCTGAAAGAGAAGCTTTAAAACTTGCAAAAACAATATGGTCTAAAAAAGATTATTTTTGTTTTCAAACAGAAACATACGAAGAAAAAAAAGCACTAGACATTGCATTTGAAGCAGTAAAAGAAGGTAAACTTCCTGTTTATATTTCAGATTCCGGAGACAATCCAACAGCAGGAGCTTCTTCTGATGTAACAGGATTTCTAAAATTGATAATGAACGATCACAGGACAGATAACCTTGAGCATCCTGTAATATATGGCGGGATTTACGACCCTATAGCTACCAAACAATGTGAAGGCAGAGTTGGTGAAGAAATAACATTAACTTTTGGAGCAAAATTTGATTCTGTTACTTCAACTCCTATTACTGCAACCGGGATGGTAAAAACGTATATTAAAAATTGGTCCAGGGGAGGGTCTCTTAAAGGAGATTTGGCTCTGTTTAATAGCTGCGGGGTAGATATAGTTTTAGCAGAAGTTCATGTAGGATATACAAATCCTAATATGTTTATAGATTTAGGAGTTAATCCCAGAGATGCAGAAATAGTAGTTTGTAAATTGGGATATCTAACACATGAACAAAGTTTGGTTGCAAAAAGAAGCATAATGGCACTTACTAAAGGTAATACAAATGAAGACTTAAAAACATTGAACTACAAAAAAGTTAAAAGACCAATATTTCCGTTGGACAATGATTTTCAATACAATTTTTTAGATAATTTAAGTAAAAAGGAATGATAAATTTATGATATTAGAAGTATGCGTAGATTCCTATACATCTTTGATGACAGCTAAATATGCAGGAGCTGACAGAATAGAACTATGCTCGGCACTTAATATAGGCGGACTTACTCCAAGCTTCGGCTTAATGAAAATGGCAAAGAAAATAAAGGGTATTGAAGTGGTTGTAATGATAAGACCACGTTCAGGAGATTTTTTATATGATGACAATGAGTTTCAAACTATGAAAGGGGATATTGAAATTGTAAAGGAAATGGGATTTGATGGAATTGTTACCGGGATTCTGCTGAGTGATGGAAGAATTGATATAGATAGAATGAATGAACTTGTAAAGTTTGCAAGACCTCTTAAGGTGGTATTTCACAGAGCCTTTGATGATGCAAGAAATCCCTTATCAGATATTTCAAAATTAATTGATATGGGTATATGCAGAATTTTGACATCAGGTCAAAGGGCAAATGCACTGGAGGGAGCAGAATATATAGCAAAAATGCAAGCAAACTTTGGGAAAAACATTACAATTATGCCCGGATGTGGTGTAAATGCAAATAATATAAAAAAGATATATGAAATAACCGGATGCAGTGATTATCACATGTCGGGAAAAGTTGATGTAGGCAGTAAAATGGAATATAGAGAAAATATAAAGAGGATGAATACTCTTCAAAGTGAATTTATAGTAGAAAGATCGGATTACAACTTAATTAAAAAGGCTAGAGATATAATTGATAATCTTTAGATATTAGATAAATGAAAGTAAAGAATAGAAAATAGACTATAATAAATTTTATTATTGTATTAAATTTTAATATGGAAAGGAAATATATTGTGAAAAGTTTTAAATGTATGCCAAAATTTATACCAGAACTAGACCCTGGGTTTATGCCCATAGCTCTTCAAAATAAAGAATACAGAAAAGCCCTTGAATCAGTAGATGAAAAAGTAAATGTTAAGGTTGCAATTGTTGGGCCTAAAGGATTTGTTTCTACTACAGAATTTCAAGTTTTTCCGGAGAGTGAAGATACAAGCGAAGACAATATTTCATATGTGGAACGTCTGGTTAAATCTCTAATATGGGTTAAAGGCGGATATAAAGTTGTATTTGCAGGTCCTGAATATATTGGAGACTATTTAAAAAAAGCATATACAATAGGTGGAGAAAGAAATTTTGATGTAGAATTCATGACAGGTGTCTATGAAAGAGAATTTAAAATAGAAATTACGGATTACGATAATGTTCCAGACTCAAAGGAGCAATTTAAAAAGATTGGTAGAAATTTTGAAGGATATAGAATTGGATTTGATGCAGGGGGAAGTGACAGAAAGGTATCAGCTGTAGTAGACGGTGAAGCAATATACAGTGAAGAGGTGGTGTGGCATCCTAAGATAACTAAAGACCCGGAATATCATTATCACGGAATATTGGATTCAATTAAAAGAGCAGCTGAAAAAATGCCTAGAGTTGATGCTATTGGAATAAGCGCAGCTGGAATATACATAGATAATCAGGTTAGAGCCGCATCACTTTTTAGGGTAGTTTCAAAAGAAGATTTTGAAAATAAGGTTAAAAATATTTTTTATGACGTAGCAGCAAACATTGGAGATGTGCCTATAGAAGTAGCTAATGACGGAGATGTGACAGCTTTGGCAGGTGCCATGAGTTTCAATGAAAATTGTATTTTAGGTATTGCTATGGGTACAAGTGAGGCAGTGGGGTATATAGATGAAAATGGCAATATAACCGGATGGTTAAACGAACTTGCATTTGTGCCCGTTGATTATAGTGAAGATGCTATAATAGATGAATGGTCATTAGACAGAGGTGTGGGAGTTAGTTATTTCTCTCAAGATGCAGTAATTAAGCTTTCTCCAAATGCAGGTATAGATTTGGATGAAAGTTTATCTCCGGCAGAGAAGTTAAAAGTCGTTCAAAGACTGATGGAAAAAGATGATGCTAAAGCTAAGAAAATATATGAAAGTATAGGAATTTATCTTGGATATTCCCTGGCGTACTATTCAGATTTCTATGATATAAATAAGGTGCTGCTGCTGGGAAGAGTAGTATCTGGAAAAGGCGGAGACATTTTAATTAAAAAAGCTAATGAAGTATTAAAAGAGGAATTTAGAGAACTTTACGATAAAATAGAGTTGGTGACTCCAGATGAAAAGATGAAAAGAGTGGGTCAATCTATTGCAGCAGCAAGCCTGCCTAATATATCAAAATAGTAATATACTGGAGGACTTCTAATGAATGTTTTAATAGCAGGTACAGGTGCAATGGGTACAGCTCATGCAAAAGCAATTAAAAACTCTAAAATTCTAAATCTGTGTGGATTTGTAGGGAGAAATCCTGAAAAGACAAAGAAAGTTGCAGATGATTTTTCTGTAAATGATTATACTGATTTAGAAGAGGTTCTTTTTAAGGAAGATGTGGATATTGTGGATATATGTCTTCCTACATATCTCCATGAATATGCAGTGTCAATGGCAATTAAATATAAAAAACATATTATGTGCGAGAAACCATTTACATTGTCATTTGAACTAGCTGAAAGGTTATCGGACGAAGCTGAAAATGCAGGTATAAAGGTAATGGTCTTGCAAGTTGTTAGGTTTTGGCCGGAATATGTATCTATTAAAAATATGATAGATGAAAAAGTGATAGGTAAAATTCAAAATGTATATATGAATAGATTGTCAACATATCCCAAACGTTCAAATTGGTTCAGAGATCCTTCAAAATCCGGGGGAGGGCTGTATGACCTTAATATACATGATTTAGATTATTTATATTATTTGTTTGGTGAGGTCAAATCTATATATGCTATAGGACGAAAAAATAACATGGGTTGCTATGATGCTGTAACTGCAAATATTATATTTAAGAGAGAGATTACGGCAACTGTTGAATGTAACATGGATATAAAAGGCGAGTATCCTTTTACTACTTGTGTTAGAGTTATTGGAAACTTAGGAGCAGTAGAATACAATTCTACTTCAAGGTATGATGATAACTCGGATAATATTAGATATAATGAGCTGATTTTATATAAGGAAGATAAAAAACCAGAAAAAATTGAAGTAAGTCAATACAACCCATATCAAAGGCAAATGGAATACTTTGCAGAATGCGTTATACAAGATAAACATCCCCAAATAATAAAAATGAGTGACGTGGTCTACGTCCTTAGAATGATAAAAGCTATAGAGAAATCACTAGATAATAATAGTGTTGTTACTGACATATAATTTTTGAATCATTGCTTTTGCACGTACACTTTTGTTCCCACGGATAATAAATTTGTGGGAACTTTTGTAGTGAACACTTTCAGATAAAGATGAACATAGAGGCTTCGGATGTGGAGGATTATTACTATAAAATAAAAAAAGTTGCTACGCAACTTCCGCTAGGGGGACCTATGTCCCCCTTCGGCGTAAAAATGCTTAGTACTAAGCATTTTTACTGAGCACCCCCCTTAACGGCAAGGACGTCCCGTCCTTTGCAATCCTCGTTTTTTATATACTAGGAGGAGAACTTTCCTAGTATATAAAAAAATTAACATAACTTAATTAGGTTAAAATACAAATAATATAATATAGTGCTTGAATAAAGCATGTTAAGTAAGTTATAATATCGAATGTAAATGACAATCACTTTTTTTGCTATTATTATATCAAATTTAATATTTTAGCTAATAAAAGGAGAATATCATACAATTCTTGCATAAAATATGATATATTTATTATCTGCAAGGAAAATATTTTAACTATAAATAATATAAGAAAAAAGGATTATTAAAAAATTTAAAGAACTTTTAGTAATGCCATTGTTTTAAGGAAGGGAAAAAATGATAATTAGAAAATCGGAACTATTAATTACTGCTGCAAAAAAAGAACAATATCCTGAAACTGTTGTGCCTGAAATTGCTTTTGCCGGCAAATCAAACGTTGGTAAATCATCTATGATTAATGCAATGCTCAATCGGAGAAATCTTGCAAGAACCAGCTCATCCCCTGGAAAAACTCAAACGATAAATTTCTACAATATAAACGACCAATTCAATTTTGTTGATCTACCCGGTTATGGATATGCAAAAGTATCAAAGCAGGAAAAAAATAAGTGGGGCGGTATGATAGAAACATACCTCAAAGTTAGAAACCAGTTAAAAGAAGTTGTATTACTAGTTGATATAAGACATGAACCGGGTTTAAACGACCAACAAATGTATGAATGGATCAGGAGCTTCAATTATACAGGATATGTAATAGCAACAAAGGCAGATAAGCTTTCCAGGTCTCAACAAATAAAGGGCATATCAGCAATTAAAAAAACACTAAATATTGAAGATCGTAAACTGATTTTTCCTCTTTCTGCAGCTTCAAAGCAGGGTGTAGAAGATATCTGGTGTTTATTTGAGGAAATCTTAGGAATCGAAGAAGAAACTAAGAAAATTTAGTATAATAACAAATTTTTACATGTTTCATAAAAAAATGCAAAGCCATTATTTATATAAGTACATAATTACTGTTTAATATATTAATACAGGGGTATATTATGTAATGGAAGGAGTGCTTTTATGAATTACAAAATAGAAAAGAAAGTTCAGAGTGACATCAATATAGTTAAAAATGTTGTAGAGGACATTCTTTTAGACATTAGAGATGAATTAACAGAGAGTAATTTTTTTAACACTAAATTAATATTAAATGAATTAATAATTAATGGTGTTAAGCATGGAAATCTTGAAGATATAAATAAGAGCTTAGTTATTGATGTTTTAGTGAATAACTTTTGTTTAATTATTAAAGTTTCAGATGAAGGCAAGGGTATCCAATACAATCATAAACCACTTGGCGAATATGATTTTTGCGAGTATGGACGGGGACTCATGCTAGTTGAAGGTCTTGCAGATAAGGTAGATATAAACGGAAATACTGTAACCTGTGTACAATATTTAAAATAAACATTTTAAAATAGTTGAAAGTTTGATATAATAAACACTGAGTAGTATGGTGTTTATTTTTTAATTTTATTAAATTAAATTTCAAATTTATTTTTAGGTGAGAAATATGGAGAACGTAAAATTATCAGTGCGAGAGTTAGTTGAACATATATATAGTGGCGGAGATTTGAATTTTAAAAGCATGAAACCGGAAAGAGCTTTAGATGGAATTAAAGCACATAAACTATTACAATCGCAAATGGGAGAAAAATATCAAAAAGAATTCTTTCTTAAACATGAATTTGAATACAAAAATATATTATTTTCAATTGAAGGACGTGCTGATGGAATTATTGTAGATAACAACGATGTTACTATTGATGAAATTAAGTCTACATATAAAAATTTAGATGATATAAATGATAATTATAATCTAGCACATAGTGCTCAAGCTAAATGCTACGCATATATATATGGATTTCATAATAATTTAGATACTGTAAATATGCAATTGAGATATTATAATTTAGATACTAAGCAAACTAAATGTTTATCATATAGTTATAAACAAAAA
>SWCH01001361.1_pt1 | contig 16467 bp, 13 predicted proteins | sample 4690051 | NCBI WGS metagenome assembly SWCH01 (sample SAMN10267282, study PRJNA491770) | bioreactor metagenome | isolation source: DHS bioreactor inoculated with | place: Japan: off Shimokita Peninsula | reverse complement strand
AGTGATGAAGATTATATAAGATAAAATACCTCCTAAAACAGATGATGTAAGTTTAATTAAATTACATTATCTGCTTTGGAGGTATTATATGAAGATTAATGCTTTCTTATTTTAATCATTTTTTATTTCTCTTATAACTTCATTATCAACCTTGTCAAGATTGCCATCCCATAAATATTCTTTTGTTTCTTTTACTATTACACCACTCAATGCTATCAGTGAAATTAAGTTAGGAACTGCCATCAATCCATTGAATAAATCCGCTAGATCCCATACAAGAGATAATGACATTACTGCTCCAAAAAAGATTGCGATAGTATACAATACCCTATATGGAAGTACTGCTTTCTTTGTTCCAAATAAATATTCAACACACTTTTCACCATAATATGACCATCCAAGTATTGTAGAAAATACAAATGTCAAAAGACCAATTGTAAGTACTATAGGTCCAATAGCACCAATATTTTCAAATGCAGCATTAGTTAATGCTCCACCATCAAGCCCTTTATTCCAAACGCCAGCGTTTATAATTGTTATACCAGTTATAGCACATACTATAACAGTATCCCAAAATGTTCCTGAAGAAGATACAAGCGCTTGCCTAACAGAATTTCTTGTTTGTGCAGCCGCAGCAACTATAGGTGCACTACCAAGACCAGATTCGTTTGAGAAAAGACCTCTTGCAACCCCAAATCTTGCAGCAATCATAACAGTTGAACCGGCAAATCCACCAACTGCAGCTTGTCTAGTAAATGCAGCTCTAAAAATCAATGCTACAGTAGCAGGAATTGTTTTATAAGTCATAGTTAGAATGATTATACAGCCTACAACATAAAATAAAGCCATGAACGGAACAAGCTTATCACATACACTAGCTATCCTCTTTACTCCTCCTATTATAACTATACCAGTTAAAATAGCTAAACCAAGACCAGTTGCCCAAGTAGGAACTTGAAATTGATTAAACATCATTGTAGATATTGAATTTGCCTGCACCGTATTACCAATACCAAAAGCTGCAACACTACCAAATAATGCAAACATTATTGCAAGTGGTTTATTTTTAAGTCCATACTCCAATACATACATTGGACCACCGGCCATAGTTCCATCAGCAGTTTTAACTCTGTACTTAACTGCTAAAAGCGATTCAGAATATTTAGTAGCTATACCAAATACACCTGTAAGCCATGTCCAAAGAACCGCACCAGGTCCACCAAGAGCAATTGCGGTTGCAACTCCAACGATATTTCCTGTACCAATTGTTGCAGCTAATGATGTTGCCAAAGCACTGAACTGACTAACATCACCGGCAGCAAGTTCATCTTTTGTTACTGAAAGTTTAATTGCTGTACCAATGTGTCTCTGGATGAATTTGAGTCGAAATGTTAAAAAAAGATGAGTACCGAAAAGTAAAATAAGAAGCGGCCAACCCCAAACCCAGCCATCAATTGTTGAAATAATTTTTGCAAAAGATTCCATTTACTTACCTCCCTAAGTTTTTGCAAACGTTTTATACGTCTTGAAATAATTATATCATTTTTGTGTACTTTTGCAATACATTTTTTTGTAATATTATAAAAAATTATATAGTAAATTGCAAACAAAAACTATTTGTGTATATAAATTAAAGACGCGATAATTTATACGCACGCCTGTATTTATCAATAATTTATTGTTATTTAAAACTTAAGAGAATCAGTGTTTATTCAGTAGCCTTTTTATCTAGTAATTACTTATCGTATAATAATTCAAAACAGCAAGCAGAAGATCAACTTCATTAGCTTGCTGCTGGTAACGGTATCTCTATACCTGTTCTAATTATCTCACTTACAATGCCAACAGGTTCGTTATATTCATCTAGTGTAAATGGCTGTGGTTCAAGATCTATATCATAATCCATTGCATTTAATAGCAAAAAGTAAATACCATCAACCCTTTTTATATCTTTAAAATAATCAGAAAATATTGCTATATCAACATCACTATATTTATGCTGTCTTCCATTAGCATATGACCCAAATAAAATAACCTTTTCTACAGGTATGACTTTACTTAACTTCATAACATAATCTTTAATTATTTCCTGTATTGACTCAGGGATTCTATCCATTTAAATACCTCCTCTGTATTATCCAACACATTTTTAGCTCTAACAGAATTAATGCTACTAGAAACTTTCTCTTTAAACGATGGATACCTTCCTGATATATAAAATGACAATAACTCTGCAAAAAAATTTTTATATTTTTGAAGAATATCTTCAAACTCCCTAGTTTTTAGATATTCTTCGGTCTTAGATTCATTTTTAATTTGTTTAAATATATTCCAAATATTATGTATTCTAGGTGCCTCTTCATCTGTATATAATGCACATGATGGAGACAATGGGGAGACAATGGGGACGTGTTTAAGTGTCTCACTTACATCTTGCAATAACTCCTCTAGATATTCCTGTGGCTCTTTCAATTTGTCTTATTGAAAATTTTTCTTCATTCTTTAAATATAAAATAATTCTGTCCCTTTCTTCTTTTGGGAACTGCCCAAGCTTAAAAGAATCATCGCCATTTAATACATCTTTTATTCTGTTTCTTATATATGAATCATCTTTTTTATTTGATTTAAAATTTAATTCAAATTCCATATTTTCTACTTCATTGTTAAATTTAATAAAACATTCTTTATCCAATAATGATAACAAAAAATATGTATCAGTTAACTCGCCTTGCCCCGAATACTCCTTAAAACTACTCCACTTATATTTATCTACGCATGTTGATATTCCTGCTTTGACAGGGTTTTGATGTATATATCTTGCCAAAGTTAATAAATACTCATCAGATTCTACGGGTTCACTCTTGAACCTATTTGAAATTAATATGCCGCTTCTCCCATACTTTCTATTATACCAACCTGCATACCTTGTTAGCATTCTTTGCATTATTATAGATATATCCCCGATGTTTGCTTCTTTAACTAAAATATGCACATGATTACTCATTAAGCAATAAGCATAAATTTCTAATTTCATCATTTCTTTTAAATCAGAAATTATCTCTAAAATCTTCTCATAATCTTTATCTTCCTCAAAAATATTATATCTATTTACTCCTCTGAAAATAACATGATATATACCCGTTTCACTTAACCTTCTAGCTTCCCTTGCCATTAGATCACCTGCTTTTTTCCTTAATTATACAAATATTATCATATAATGTCAATAAAAAAATGGAACAGTTTAAACACGTCCCCAACTGTCGACACGTCCCCAACTGTCGACAACTGTCGAGTCTAAACACGTCCCCAACTGTCGAGTCCCCAACTGTCGACAACTGTCCCGATTTGTCCCCCCTTCTGTTTCACCTGTTTTTTTTGAATAAAATAATAAAAAAACACCCGAAGGTGTTTTTTTATTTATTTAATATTATTCAAATATGAACAATACCTCTATTATATTATCATCTTGGTTATCTTCATCAAATGCATATCCTGCTATTTTAGCTCCAGTATATACAGAAGCGGCATCTCCTACTTCATCAAACTCTCCGTCATCTAATATATAAACTGCTACATCATCAGCTAATGTATACCAAGCGCTACCTACTTGAATTCTGCTTCCGTTTACTCTTGTTACTTCTGAATTATCAGCTATAAGTTTACCTTGAGCTACAGTTGATACAGGAGTATTTACACTCTCTATAACTGATCCATCAAGATTTAACTTAACCATGTTATGAGAATCTATAGATGAACTAGTTACTGTGTATCCAGCTTCTACCTCATAAACAACTTTAACTCCATCTACATAAGCTGTTATGCTTTGAACTTCGTCTTCGTCATCATTTAATACAGTTCCTGAATCTACAATATAAGCATAAGTATCACTTGTTCCAAGACCATCTACAAACAATAACTCATATTGTCCATTTTTGTTTTCAATTTTAAACAATACATCAATCTCATCACCTAAATCATCAACATCAGCAACATCAACATCATCTCCGTCTTTATTAAAGATAACAACATTATTTGCTAAAACAAATCCTTTAGAATCTGTATCGATACTTGGCAATGTACCAGTGTTATTTGCACCTTGAACAGTAATTCTTGTTATTTCATCACTGCCGTTTATAGTATATTTAACAACTGTATAATTAGCTAATGAATCATTAATATCTTCATCATGATCTCCACTAATTAAAGCAACATCTGAAGCAGAAGGTGAAGATTTAAACTTAGCTGTAGATTTAACATCATAAGTTACTTCATCTCCATTTGCAGTAACTAACTTAATTTGTGGTTCAACAATCATTCTTCCACTATCTTCATTATAGTATCCATCCATTACATCTATTACAACTGCATAATTACCTGCTGTAGTAGCTTCATCATCAAAATCAACTAGTTGACCTTTGTTATCCAAGTAGAATACTCCCTCATCAGCAACTCCAAATACATAGTCTGCGAATGGGCTAACTGCATGATATTCTCCATCAATTAAGAATTCATCATCTGAATTTTTAGCTGTAATTTTGCCTTCTATAACGTCTCTTACTACTTCAATAGTTAATTTTTCAGGTTCTGTAGATCCTGTAATAGATTTTAATCCACCACCTGCATACAATACTATTACATCATCTTCTTCAATATCATCTATTGAATCAACAATACCTTTAACAGTTAAATCTTTATAATCAACTTCATCATCGTCATCTAAAGGTAAATTAAATCCTTCAAATTTTGATTTGCCATTATATACATTAGTTACTTTCTTTGCTTCTGTATACTTGCTAGCAATAATTCCAACTATTTCATCATCATCATTTAATACAAATGTAGCTGCTGCTTTGTGAAGATCAACTAGAGTTGAACTTCCATTTTCCATTTCAGTTTCTGACATTATAACTTCAACGCCATTATAGAAAACAGGTGTTTCATCTGAATCATTAAGTTTATACAACTTGTTTTTTCCGTCTATTCTTATGTTAATTTTATTTGCATCATCTTTAGCGTGTCTAAACTCGCCTATTTTCACATCTGATTCAACATCATTAACATAAACAACCTCATCATCATCATTCTCAAATACTTCAATTTCTTGATACATGTATGGTGCTAAGTCAACTATGTCTCCTGCATAAAGTTTGCTGTCTTCATCTAAATATTCAGGTGTAACTTTAGCTATAGTTTTTGATGTTGCTAATCTGCTTAATAAAAGTACATATTTTGTAACTACTTCATTATCTGAATTTGTAGTTGTTGTTGTAGCCTTTATTACATCTCCATCTGTATTAACTGTTACTAAAGCAGTTTTTAAAGCATTATTTATTAACTGAGCAACTCCACCTCTATCTGCTCCATTAGAAGATAAAGTTACATCTTTAGTAAGTTTTAATTCTGCAGCTTTTACTTTGAAGTTTGTTGGCCATGTCATGTTCTTAAGTTCATTACAAGTATCTGTATAACCTAATCCTCTAACTAACATAGTTATAGCTTCATCGTATGATACGATAGCGTCTGGTCTAAATTTACCATTACCATCTCCTTGAACAATTCCTTTTCCAGCAGCTAATGCTATATAAGCATCTGCCCAGTGTCCTTGAGTATCAGCAAAGTTGCTCTTTGAACCTGCTACTAAGTCTCCATAACCAAGAGTTACAACCATCATTTTGGCCATTTCTGCTCTTGTTATTGTTTTTTCTGGTCTAAATGTTCCATCTTCATAGCCTGCAACGATACCAAGACCAACTAATGTGTTGATTGCATCTTCGTAATCAGTATCAACTATGTCAGTCAAGTTGCTTGCACCAAATGCAAAGCTCATGCTTGATAATACCATTGCCATTACCAAAACAAGTGATAATACTTTTTTCATTCTTTATTTCCTCCTGTGGATTTTGTTTTTTTCGAGTGTTAAGGTCCCCGTACCCTTCATTGTGTCAGCACAACGATAAGCTATTATAACACCTTGATAATTCCTAGTCAATAACCTTACAATGTCTGTAATGTTTTTGTAATATTCAAGATGTAGTGCCAACAATGTTTCATGTATATAATATAACATAGGTTTGAGAGTTTAACATTACAGAAATGTTACAGGTTTGTACGAAACGGGACATGGGGACGGTCCGCTTTTGTCCAAAAAAGACTGTACAAAAGGGGCCGTCCCCATGTCCCTAGCTTGTTTATTTGTCTATTTCTTCTGCATTTTCAAAGCGATGTTCATCATCACCATCTAAATTCATATGATTATATTTAGCAAATTTATTTGATTTTCTGTTTATATCAAAGGTTTCAAATAAAATTAAACAGCCCAATATTACAAATGCTATTCCTATAACTATTATAACTGTATTAAGTGCCGCCCTTGAATTTATTATGCAGTAAATTGAAAACAGTGTTCCTATTGACGATAATATTAGCATTATCTTGTCTGAGTAATCTTTATTTTTTATAGCCTTATATATAATAGGTAGGGATAGGATCAGCATCACTACTCCTATAATAAACATGGTAAGCTGTGGTTTGATGAAAACCAGCAATGTCCCACACATGCTTAGTACCATATACATTTTATCCATTGTCGATGAAAATTGGTATGAAATCTTAAAGTTAAATAAACTTAGCATAAATATAACCAACATTGTTATTCTTATGGCTATATTTCCTACATAATTAGATGCTAGAATAAATACTATTCCAATCAATGTCAAAATTAAACTACTAATCCTCAATGTTTTAGTTTCAATGTTTAAATTTGTAAAAATCATCATGGTTCAACCCCTTTTCCTTTTTAATTAATTATAGCACCACTGGATATTTTTATCAATGCTTGTATAACTATATTTTAAAATGACAATTTTTTTAATCTTGTTTTTAATTTATTGTATAAACAGTTGGTTTTATATTATAATATATTTATGAACAAATGATGAGGTGATTTTTTTGTGTAATTTGATAACAAATACATCTGATACTTATTTTTTAGATGATATTTACAAGGATATAGAAATGCTGTGCGAAAGGTATCACAGCATATTAAAAAAGGAAGTTATAGGTAAGTCTGTTGAAGGAAGAGATATTGTAGCTTTGAGATTAAATAGTTCAGACAAGATGAAGCCATCTGTATTGTTAACAGGCGGTATTCATGCCAGGGAGGACTTTTCTGTTATGCTTTGTATGAAGATGGTAGATTATTATTGTTATCATTACAGTACAAATAATATCTTTGATAACTATAATGTTAAAAATATAATAGACTCTGTAGATATGTGTTTTATACCTGTTTCTAATCCTGATGGTTTAAATATAGTTCATAATGGTCTGAAATCATCTAAAAATTACGGAAAGCTGAAAGATGTGAAAATATGGGGAGAGGATCACACTTATTGGAAAGCAAATGCTAATGGTGTTGATTTAAATAAAAATTTTGATGATGGGAACTGGGGTATAAGAATTTGTGTTCCCGGTACTGATGTCCCATGTTCTGATAGATTTAAGGGTTTTTCCCCAAACAGTGAGCCTGAAACTAAGGCTTTAATTGATTTTTGCAATAAAAATAACTTTTCTATGATGGTTTCTTATCATTGTTCCGGTAACTGCACCTTCTGGGCTGATAGTGGTACTCATGACATGTTTCAGGGTTTAGATGAAAGAATAATGAATGAACTGAATAAAAAGTATATTTACAGAAAAACAAAAATAAGTATGGACCCTGCTGTTTATGGTTGTGGTTTTGAAAATTGGTTCAGAGCACGTAAAAAAAGACCCGCATTTTGTATTGAACTTTCCCCCTTCATTGAAGGCGGAAAGCAACATGATGATAGTCTATTTGATGATTTAGTATGGAAGTATGCCGGAAGTACAGGATTATTTTTTGCTGAAAAAACAGTAGAATTTGATGATATGATATATGGTGATACTGAAAGGTATGCAGCGTTGACATCGTAGGCGGTACACGGGGACGGTCCACTTTTGTCCAAAAGAGACTGGACAAAAGTGGACCATCCCCATTTCCCTAGAATGCTCATCTTATATTTTGGATAAAGATTGTTTTATATATATATAATGGAAGTTTTTCTTGTTTAATTTAGTTTTTTGTTCTATATTGTTATTGGTGTATATTATATAATTTGGAGGAAATGATTTATGAATGCTGAAATTTTGTGTGTTGGTACTGAGCTTTTGCATGGCGATATAGTTAATACAAATGCCCAATATATATCTAAAAAGTTTGCAGAGATTGGTATTGATGTTCATTATCAATCTGTTGTTGGTGATAATCCTGACCGTATGAAGGAAGGATTTCATTTAGGATTTTCAAGAGCTGATATTGTTATATGTACTGGAGGATTAGGACCTACTAAGGATGATATTACTAAGGAAATATTGGCCGATTATTTTAATCTTGAAATGGTTTATGATGAAGATAGTTTTGAACATGTTAAAACTATGTATGCCCGTTTCAGAAAGGATATGCCTAAGAACAACATGAGACAGACATATTTTCCTAAAGGCTCTAAAATTTTAAAAAATGATAATGGTACTGCTAATGCTTGTATTTTAAGAGAAAAAACTAATGAGGGTCAATATAAAATAGGTATATTGTTACCTGGTCCTCCTAAGGAAATGAAGCCTTTGATGGATGAACAAGTTATTCCTTATTTAAAACAATTCTCTAAAGAGGTTGTTGTAGGTGAAAAAGTGGTTGTTGTAAATATAGGTGAATCTGCAGCTGAAGAAATGATAATGGATTTGATTGATAATCAAACAGGCAATCCTACTATAGCTCCTTATGCCAGTGCCGGCAAGGTTATTTTTAGAGTTACAGCCAAGGCTAAGAGCAAGGAAGAAGCTATTGAAATAATTAAGCCTGTTAAAGAAGAGTTGTTTAAACGTTTTGGCAGCAATGCATATGTTACTGAATCTGGGTTAGTTGAGGATAGAACTGCTGAGCTATTACTGGAAAGGAATTTGACAATTGCCATAGCTGAATCATGTACCGGCGGTATGGTTGCATCTAGGTTAGTTGCTTATTCCGGTATATCTAAATCATTTAAGGAAGGTTTTATAACTTATTCTAATGAAGCAAAAATAAGAACTTTAGGTGTTAAGAAAGAAACCTTAGATAAGTATGGTGCTGTTAGTGAAGAAACTGCAAAGGAAATGGCTTATGGTGCTGCTAAGGTTGCTGGTACCGATATAGGTGTTGCTACTACAGGTGTTGCCGGTCCTGATGGTGCTACTGAGGAGAAACCTGTTGGATTAGTTTTTGTTTGTGTTTATTATAAGGATGAATATAATGTACTTAAAATTAATGCTACTGGTAATCGTGATACTGTTAGGGAGAGGGCTTCTACTTCTGTTTTGAATTTAATTAGGGAGAGTATTGAGAAATAAGATGAAAACTTGACGGGACTCTGGGGAATGTCCGCCTTTGCCTTGAAAGAGCAGGACATGGGGACAGTCCGCCTTTTATCTTGAAAGAGCAGGACATGGGGACAGTCCCTTTTGTCTGAAAAAGACCAGACAAAATGGACAGTCCCCATGTCCTTTTGTTTTATATTAAGTTTCTTTCTACTATTTGGTTTACTATAAAAGTCGCTACGTGGTTTGCAAAACTTCCTGTTCCAAAGCCTGCATCGTATCCTAATTCTTGAGCTAACTCATGTGATAATCGAGGTCCGCCGCAAATCAATACAACTTTTTCTCTTAGTCCTTCTGCTTCCAGCATTTCAACTAGCTGAGTAAGGTTTGGAATATGAACATCCTTTTGAGTTACTATCTGTGATACTAATATAGCGTCTGCATTCATTTCAATTGCTTTTGCTACAATTTCTTCATTTGGAACTTGGCTTCCCATATTTAGAGCTACCATTCCTTTGTATCTTTCTAGACCAAAGTGGTGAGCATAGCCTTTCATGTTCATTATAGCATCTATTCCTACTGTATGAGCATCTGTTCCTGTGCATGCTCCAATTACTACTACATCTCTTTTTATATTTTCTTGTATATAATCTTCTACTTCTTCTTGACTCATAAATTCCATATCTACTTTAGGAACTTCTATTGTTGTATAATCAACTGTATGTGTACACTTACCGTACATTACAAAAAATGTATAACCAATTCCTAAGTCATTGGAATAAACCACTGCAGGATTATCAAATCCCATTTTTGATAAAAGTTGCTTTGCTGCTTCGTTAGCTTCATCACCATATGGTATAGGCAATGTAAAACTCATTTGAACCATTCCGTCATTTAATGTATCTCCGTATGGTTTTATTTTAGTTAAATCTACTTTTTCTATACCTGCCATTACTTTGCACCTCCAAGCATTAATTCTATAAATGGATTGAAGTATCTTTCATCTTTTTCTGTTACTCCATCTAGTCCTTTACCACCTGTGAAGCTTCTCTTAACTCCACCGAACTTTCCTTTTTCTATAGTATCAAAGATTCCTTCTTTTTCTATATCTCTTAATAACTCTTCTGCTTTAGCAAGTACCTCTTGTGCCCTTTTTTGAATTATACCATCTTTTTTATATTCAACTTCATCTCCAATATTTTTAGCATTGTTAAAAATGTATTTTGCATTTTCAATCGAAAGCATTCTATCATGAAGATGTGGTGTGTGTATTGCTTCTGTAGGCATTCCTAAAAGCTGCAAACCTTGATGTGTCCAAATGGATACTAAATTAAACATTGCATCTTGTAAATGTCCTTTAAATATATTACCTGTCATAAATTTTGTAGGAGGCATATATTTTAGCGGTGCATTAGGGAATATTTCTTTAGCCATTTGTGCTTGTGCAAGCTCAAACAAAAATCCATTTTCCAGATTTGGTTCCATTTCAAATGCATGACCTAGTCCCATTTGCTCTTCCGGCAATCCGGCTTTTAATGCAAATTGCTCATTTATAATCTGTGATGCTAAAACTGTATGTGCTTCTTCTACTGCATCTGCTGTTGTAAGGTAATTATCTTCCCCTGTGTTTATGATTATTCCTGCAAAACCATTGATTATTCTAGAGAAATACTGATCAACTAATGTTCTTTGCATATTTATATCTCTAAATAATATACCATATAAAGCATCGTTAAGCATTACATCCAGTCTTTCTATAGCTCCCATTGCAGCAATTTCCGGCATGCAAAGTCCTGAACAATAATTACAAAGTCTTATATATCTTCCTACTTCTTCTCCAACCTCATCTAATGCTTTTCTCATTATTCTGAAGTTTTCTTGTGTAGCAAATGTGCCTCCAAAACCTTCTGTTGTTGGACCGTATGGAACATAGTCTAATAAGCTTTGTGCTGTAGTTCTAATAACTGCAATTATATCTGCACCTTGTTTTGCAGCTGCTTGTGCTTGAATTACATCTTCGTATATATTTCCTGTTGCAACTATTACATATAGATATGGTTTTTCACCTTCACCTATAGTGTTCAAATAATTGTCTCTTTTTTCCCTGTTGTTTTTAATTCGTTCAACCATAAGACGAGCTACTGCATATACTGCATCCATAATTTTTTTATCTTCAGCAATTGGTAATTTTGTTATATCTATTTCACCCGTACTAACTTTTTCTGCAATTTCTTGAGGAGTATTTCCTGTTTGTACTATTGCATTACCTATCCAAAATGCAGCACCTCTTGATAATCCTCCACCTTCGATTATATTATCAATCAATACATTTGGAAGTGGTTTATCTATTTCATCTACCCCATCTACCCCCAAAAGTCTGGCTACTGTTCTCTCTACAGTTACGGTAGTGTTTTTATCTACAAATTCCTGCACATTTTCAGCTATGTTTCGTGCTGCTGTTCTCGCACTATCAATTACCTTATAGTCGAGATTTAATTTGCTTTGCATATGATTACCTCCTTTGTTTTATCATAAATAATTTTCTGCATCTTTTATTATTGTATCTTGAATTCCTGCCATTTTTGCTATTTTCAAAGCATCTTTAGGTATAAAATTTTCATTTTTTACTTCTATGAGCCTATAATCCATGTATTTAGAAATTTGATCAATGCTGCTAATTTTCATTTCTCCATCATCCCAGTCAGGAAAATTTAACCCTGCCACCTGCAAATTTTGCACTTCATCATCATTTGCAACATTATCATAATGGGTTGTAAGAACTGTTATGCAATCTTCTTTCTTTAGATAATTAACTACTGCTTTTGTAATTGCATATCCTTCTTTAGGATTTGTACCTCCTGCCAGCTCATCTATTAGTATAAGACATCTCTCTTTGGAGTTTTCTATAGCTTCCTTTAAATTCATTATTTCTGCTCCAAATGTACTTAAGCCCTTTTCTATTGACTGGTCATCTCCAACAGATATGTGAATGTGTTCAAACAAACATAACTTTGCATATTTGCATGGTACAAACATGCCATAGCTTACAGCTGATGCAATTTGTCCTATCATTCTGAGACTTACAGTTTTTCCTCCCATATTGGCACCTGTTATACAAGTCACATTGGTTTTTAAAGATACATCTATAGGCACATACTCTTTATGTTTTTCTTTTAATGTTTTTTCCAGTTTTAAATTTCTGCCATCTTTTATCTCTATTTCAAGCTCTGTTGTAATATCTGGTTTAACAGATTTTGTTTTTTGAGCATAATTTGCCTTTGCTATAATATAATCTATTTTACCTATAGTTTTAGTATTTTTTATTAAACTCTCATAATTGCTTTTTATTTCTCTTGAAATTTTTTGCCTAATTTCATATTCTTCTTGTTCCTCTTCTGCTATTAGGGATTCCAGTTTATGTTCACACTCATCTATTTTTTCGCTATTTCTTATTTTAAAAATTATACTTAAGTAGTTTTCTGATGATATTTTAAGATTTAGTTCTTTAGTAAGTTCCTCTAATCTTTCCTTGTCTGATTTACTAATTGTAACTTCGTCTCTTAAGTTTAATTTTATATTGTACTTATCTTGAATATCATTTTTTATTTCCTTTTTTAACTGTCTAATGAGAATATCCGTTTCTTTCTTCTTTTTTCTTAATTTTTTTAATTTTTCTGAATATTCATCATAAATGTAAAATGTATACATCTTCTCATTTGCAGGGTCTAATTCTTTATAAAGCTGTGGTAAGGGCGACAATTTTAAATCTTCATATATGGATATCAAAGTGCCTCTTAAACTTTTTCCCATTTTTTCAACCTGCATTATGAAGTTTTTTATTTCAAATAACTCAACTTCATCTAATACCTGATTATTTTTTGCCCTCTCTATAGTTTCAACTATATTTTTAACATGTTTTAGAATATCAATAGCGTCTCTTCTTTCTTTCATCTCTAAAAAAGCTTCAATTTTATTGAATTCCTCTAGCAGCTCTGCTTCTTGTCCTTTTGTAAAAGGCTTTGCTTCTAGTTTTGCTTTAATGCCATATTCAGTTATTGGTCTTATTTCATTAAAAATATAATCAAAATTTATATTTTTAATTGTACTTTCAGTCATAAACTTTTTCAATTTTCTTCACCGCCCGATACCACATCAATTATTTTTATGTTAGAAAGATAATGCGAAATTTTTGATTTAAACTCCGTACTATCAAAAAAATACCCTGATGGTGAAACTGGATTTAAAGTTACAGCTATTACATCTATTGTATTTAAAGACTGTAGTTTAAGCCCCTTACGTTTCAAATCATTCCATACATTAATTTCTATAAATATTTTTGTTCCATCTTCTATTATTATCTTTATATTTTTTATAAATTCACTTTGGCATAAATCTTTAAGCATTTTAGAAGTAACTGCACCTTTAATAAACACATGAGTAGTATTTTCATCTATTTGTTCAACAATTTTTTTGCCGCCGGTTATACTGGTTTCTATATTAGGTATAATAACATTCTCTGAATTCTGTATAATACAGGTTTTGTTATTTTTTAATATAATTTTCTTTAGATTACTATCTACTTCTTCAAATGTATAACATTCTACTGTATGTGCAGTACGCTCCATTACTATTTTCATATCTCTGCTTATAACTGCACCTGTTGCTATTATACATGCATCTGTTATAATAGGAGATGATACAGCTTTTCTGTCAATAGCTCCATCTACTAATACAACATCTGCACCATAAAATGTTAGTTTTTTACAGACATACTTCATGTCCATTGTGCTGACAGGCCCTGCAATCTGTATATTGCCATCCTGTCTGACCTTAACTATAATTACTTCCCCCATAGGTGTTTGTATTCCTGTGGTTTCAAGAATTTCCACTTTTGCATCAGATAGCATCAATGCTTTTTTTGCCGTCGCCGCATACATGCCTTCTCTTACAAAAACAGATGGTTTTTGAGTGTTTGTTACAAGGTCTAAATTTTCTCCATCTCTGCCGGTAGATGTTATGCCTACTGTCACATTGTTATTGTATGATTCTTCTATGAGATAATTGAGTGCCACTGTTTTGCCAGCATTTTTTGCAAGACCTATAATTGATATAGTTTTGTAATTTTTTTGTTTTATTGTTTCAATTAGTCTCATAGTAAAACCCTTTCTATCAATAGCTTAGCTATTGCTGAGCTATTGGTAAGCTATTGTTTTAGTCGCAAAGCAACCTATCTTTTAACAATTGCTTTCCTATTGCTCAGCTATTGACTTCATATTGTTTAGTGATGCACTCTGTCTCTTCTTGCTAATTTTGTTGGCTCTAAAGCTAAATCATTACCGGCTAACAATCCTGCAACTCCTGTCAATGGATCTTGTTTCTTACCTTGACATACATCACATGTACATTCTAACTCTGGTAAATGTGGCTCTGTATATGTTGTTATAACACCTTCAAAATTTCTAAGAATTACTTTGTCACTTGATTGAGAAATTAAATAATTTGGAGCTACCGGAATTTTTCCTCCACCGCCAGGTGCATCAACAACAAATGTTGGTACTGCATAACCTGAAGTATGACCTCTCAAACTTTCCATTATTTCTATACCCTTGCCTACAGAAGTTCTGAAATGTTCAATTCCTAAAGATAAATCACATTGGTAAATGTAGTATGGTCTAACTCTATTTTTAACCAGTTCGTGTACCAAGTTTCTCATAATATGAGGACAGTCGTTAATTCCTCTCATTAGCACTGACTGATTTCCTAATGGTATACCTGCATCAGCTAATTTTCTTAAAGCTTCTTTTGCTTCAGGTGTAAACTCTTTTGGGTGATTAAAATGTGTATTTAACCAAATTGGGTGATATTTTTTAAGCATGTTTACTAAATTATCAGTTATTCTTTGTGGACAAACAACCGGTGTTCTTGATCCAAGGCGGATAATTTCAACATGTGGTATTTCTCTTAACTTTTTGATTATATATTCTAACTTATCATCTGAAACTAACAGGCAGTCTCCACCTGATAGTAAAACGTCTCTAACTTGTGGTGTATTTCTTACATATTCTATACATTTATCTATATTTTCCATAGATACATCATTATCAGCTTGACCTGCAAATCTTCTTCTTGTACAGTGTCTGCAATACATAGAACATTGGTCTGTTATTAAAAGCAATACTCTGTCAGGATATCTATGTGTCAATCCCGGTGCCGGTGAATCAGTATCCTCATGCAATGGGTCAACCATGTCAGCAGAACTTATGTGAGTTTCCGCCATTGTAGGTACTGCCTGCATTCTAATTGGATCTCTTGGATCATCTTTATCCATATGAGCAGCATAATATGGAGTTATACCCATTCTAAACTTTTCAAGAACTTTCGCGATATCCTCTTCTTCTTGTTTTGTAATATTTATAATTTCTTTTATTTTTTCTACTGTATCTATTCTATTTTCAATTTGCCATTTCCAGTCATCCCATTGAGCTGGTGTGACATCTTTCCATAGTTCAATTTCATTATAATATGCCATTTCATTACCTCCATTTAATGATTAAGTAAATACTCTAAAATTCCAATTTTGATGGTATTTACTTATTTGGGTATAAATAGGCAAAATACTAATTAATATTAATTAGTATTTGCCTAAATTATTTATGCGTATAATTTTGTATATAAATCACTTAATGCTTTACTTTCCCTCATGATTTGAAGTGCAGTATCTGCATGTCCTTTAGTGTATCCATTTCCTATAATCATGTTAACATCTTTGCCAACACCTTCTGCTCCTAATGCAGCTTTTGTAAAGCTTGTAGCCATGCTAAAGTAGTAAACTGTTCCATCATCTTTTGTTGAAAGAATAGCTGACATTTCGCAATTTGGTCTGCTTACACAGCTTATAACTAAATCACAAAGTTTTCCATCAGTTGCTTCCATAATTTTATCGTAAACTTCTATTGCATTTGTAGCATCTCCTGCTAAATACACATCAGCAAGTCCTAAGTCTCTAACTTTATCAAGAGAACTTTCTCTGTGCGCCATACAAATTACTTTTCCTGTAGGGCCAACTAATTTTTTTGCTTCATACAAGCAAAGTATACC
>SWCH01000640.1_pt1 | contig 16629 bp, 13 predicted proteins | sample 4690051 | NCBI WGS metagenome assembly SWCH01 (sample SAMN10267282, study PRJNA491770) | bioreactor metagenome | isolation source: DHS bioreactor inoculated with | place: Japan: off Shimokita Peninsula | reverse complement strand
ATTAAATCAATAGCTGAAGAAGGTTCATCAAATATTAGAAGTCTTGGATTTTTTATTACACTTAACATTATAACGATTCTTTGTTTTTGACCACCGCTTAGCATGTATGGATAATAATTTAAAAGTTCAATATCTAATAATAAATCATTAAAAATGTTAGAAATTTTTTCTTTATTATAATTTAATTTATTTCCTTTGAGTGTGAGATGAATATGTTCATTTACAGTTATTTTAGGATTTAGAGCATCCTGAGAAAATTGAGGATTGTAACTTATATATTTATATTTTTCTTTACCAAGGGTCGTTAAATCCTTATTTAACAGTTTAGCTTTTGAATAAGATACTTGTCCTTTGAAATTTATACCAAATAAGGAATCCAGCAGGGATGATTTGCCACATCCGCTGTTTCCGCTAAAGCCTATAAACTCATGTTCATTTATTTTTATATCATCATATTTAATTATTTTATTATTATCAAAAGTAATCATATAATCTTTAAGTTCTAACATAACATACCTCAATTGTTATTTTTCATCAAATATAAGTAAAGAAAGAGACAATATATAAATGAATACACATATTACTGGTGGCAATAGGTACCAAAATATTACATTATCGTAAAATAAATTTTCATAATTCATTGCAGATTTAATTAACTTCCCCCATGTTTTAGATAGGGGGTCGCCTATTCCAAAAAATGATAATGTTGTTTCATACATTACTGCTTTGTTGCATTGTAAAATAAAGCTTGTTATTACAACCGGATACATATCGTAATATAATTTTTTAAATATATCAAATATATTTCCTTTAATAAGAAAAGTGTATTTGACCTTGTTTTTATCCATATAACCCATTAACTTTGGGCGACCCATTTTAAATACTTTAGACCAAGAAAAAAATATTATAGCTAAAATTGTATTTATCATAGTAGGGCTTGCAAATATAGCAAAAAACATAATTATAATAATTTCAGGTATTATTATGAAGAAATTTGCTATATGGCAAATGGCAGTATCAATTTTACCTTTGTAATAGCACGATACAAATGATAATATAACACCTATTGAAGTGCTGAATATCCCTGAAATGATGGAAATTAATATTGACATTTTAAATCCGTTTATGAGCAGTGAAAATAAATCATGACCCATTTCATCTGTCCCTAGAATATGTTCAAAGGACGGAGCTTGAAGTACTTCACCACTGAAATCATTTATTGAAAAGGGCATTATTAAATTACTCATTATTGCTATAATAATATAAATAAAAATTATAATGGAACATATTTTTTTAGTAGTTGATAAATTCTTTTTTATTATCATGTGAATAACCCCTCAATTATTAATATTTTTCAGTATTATTCCTCAATACTATTTCAAAGATAAAGTTAACAATTAAACCATAAAAACAAGTTAAAATTAATATTCCTTGTATAAGAGGATAATCTCGGCTTGATGCAGCTGATTTTAAAAGTTGTCCTATGCCGGGATATGAAAATATTGCTTCAACAAAAAGTGATCCTGTTATAGCGTAAATTAATTGAATATTAAGCTTGCCGAGTATTTCTGGTATTATATTTTTGAAAATAAATTTTTGTTTTATTTGTTTTTCTTTTATATTTAAATAATGAGCCATTATAACATAATTTTCTTTTTTAATTTTTTGAGAACTGTTATATGTTAATATATAAATTCCAGGAACTTCACAAATTATTAATGTAAGTAAAGGCAATATAAGATGTAAAAGAACATCTATATAAAAAGAATGTGTAAAAAAAACTATACCAGGCTTATATGCTCCCCATGCAGGAAGCAGTTTAAGCTTATAAGCAAAAACTCCTTGAATAAGTACTGCAACTAAAAATGTAGGCATAGATTGAATACCAATCATAATACCAATTTTAAAGTTGCTCGACTTATTAAGCAGTGAAGTTTTGATTCCCCATGATATACCAATGAATGATGATATTACTATAGCTGAAAAAGACAAGAGCAATGTCCAAGGCAACCTTCCTAATATAAGACTCGAAACAGGTAACCTGTAAAAAAAAGAATATCCAAAATCAAACTTAGATAAGTTATATAGATACTTTAAAAATTGATTAAAAAAAGGTTCATTAGGAGCATAATATTCTTTAAAAGCATTAAAAGTATCTTCAGGCAATGATTGATTTAATATATATGTATCATTATGATTATATGATAAAGGACTCCCGGGGATTATCCTCGGGAGTATAAAGCTTATCAATAATATTAAAAAAATATATATAAAATACTTTGCTAAAACTTTTAATTTCATTACTTATTCCACGTTCTCTAACAAAAACTAATTTATTATGAATAGTTGGCACTGCCAATGAAACACCATCCTTTGTGAAGAACCATCCATCAAATACTTCTGAATTATATGCACTCACTGATTTTTTATAGAAAAGAGTTAGAGTAGGTAATTCATTTGAAATTATATTTTGTAATTTTCCAACTAACTCATATCTTTTTTTCCTATTAAGCTCAACAATTTGTTGATTAAGAATTTAACACAATTTTTAATCAACAATTTGTTGATTAAAAATTGTGTTAAATTCTTCATTACTCCAGCTTTCTCCACCCTGTGTTGTTACTTGAGGTGTTGAAGCAGCTGTTTCTTCAGAAACAAAACCCTTTAATAAAACAGGATCTCCTCCAAATGAACCATGGCCATTAAATGCAAGAGTAAATTTACCTTCTTTTATTAATGATGCAATTGTATTTTGATCCATAGTTTTTACTTCAATACTTATTCCTATGTCACCAAGATATTTTGTTATTAATTCTGCAAGGGCAATTTGTTCTTCAGGAACTATAAATTCATATGATAAATCTTTTCCATTGTATTCAACAATACCGTTTCCATTTGTATCAGTTATACCAGCGCTTGTTAAAAGTTCTATTGCAGTTTCTGGATTGTAGTCATAGTTCTTAATATCTGGTGAATACCATTCCGATGTAGGATGTATATGACCTGGATTTCCTGCTTCTGCTGCTCCCTTAAGAGCTTTTTGAACTAATTCATCTCTGTTTATAGCATAGTACATTGCTTGTCTTACTTCTTTAATATTTAATTCTTCTATTCCAAAATTAAAATAAAGTCTTCCAACCCATAAACCCGGTCCTTCTATTACTTTATATTTACCGCTTTCTTCTTTGAGTTTCATAGCTTCACCATATTTAATATTAGAAGCCATATCTATTTCACCAGCTACTAAAGCTTCTTTTGTGTTTTTTACAGAAGACATTATAAGCTTGTCAATTTGAACTTCACCCAAAAAATAATCTTTATTTGCATTATAAATATAAACTCCGGATTCTTTGTCATAACTTTCTAATATTAACGGTCCTGAACCAATTACTGCATCTTTTGTATTAAACTTTTCAGGTTCAGTTATATTCTCCCAAATATGTTTTGGCATTATTGGAACATTACCGGCTATATCAGTTACAAAGGGCACATATATATCGTTTAAAACTATTTGAACAGTTTTTTCATCAATTGCTGTAACTTTTTCTACAGGGGCTACACTAACCCATTGATAAGGGTGATCTTTTAAGTAATCAAAAGAAAATTTTACATCTTCAGCAGTAAGTGGTGTACCATCAGTAAATTTAATATTTTCATTTAAATTAAATGTGTATGTTTTGTTGTCATCAGATATAGTCCAATCTTTTGCAACAAGTGGAATTACACCAGTTTCATCCTTCCATACCAATGTATCAAATGTAAAGCTTACTAACAAATATCCTCTTCCTTTAGGTGAAGAAGTAAAAACCGAAGGATAACCTAAATTATCGCCATCCATTCTTAGTACTCTTTCTTCCCTTGAAGTTTTATCAAGTTCTTGCTCACTTGCTACAGGTTGTTCAGTTTTTTCAGTTTGTCCATCTGTTGCACAAGCTGCTAAACTTAAACTTAACAACAAGATAATTATTAAAGAAACAAATTTTTTCATAAACCCTCCGATAATTTTATAAATAATTGTTACATATACAATAATATCTAACAATATATATTATATATAGAAACATATTATAAATAAAATGAAATATAGTTAAGAAGCGTTTAGTAATTATAAAATAAGGTTATAATTGTAAAAAAGATTAAATATTAGAATTTAATTTAAATATAACCTTAATTAAACTATTGTAGTCCTCATTTCTATAAGGGAGAATACTTTTTAAACTTCAGGTGCAGCAAAGCCTCCATTAGAAAACCTAATATTAAGCTACAGCTTAACGAGTTCATTAAGCATTTATAATACTGTGTTTTATTAATAAAAAATTATCTGTTAGTATTTAGTTAATAGTACTTATACGAGCTTTTAAAGCATAAACATATATTAATTTGTTATGTATGAGGTGATGTTTTGATTGTAATAAGATTTAGTAATAAAAAAATTATTTCTGCTTTGTTAATTGTATTAATAATATTAGTAACAGTTTTTTCTGGCAGCATAAATAAAGTAATATCAACATCCACAACTCCGGCTATAAGGCTGCCTGTTATTATGTATCATTATATATTAAAAGATTCAAAACACTGGGGTAAATATGTTGTATCTCCAGATGATTTTGAAAGTGATGTTATTTATTTGAAAGAAAAAGGTTATACAACTATCGTTATGCAGGACTTGATAGATTTTGTATATAATAAAAAGGAGTTACCTGAAAAGCCTATCATGCTAACTCTTGATGATGGGTTTTTAACTAATTATACATATATACTACCAATATTGGAAAAACATAATTGTAAGGCAGTAGTTTCAATAGTAGGAAAATATGTTGATGATTGTTCAGATGCTTCTGGTTGCAATGGTGCATATCTTAATTGGGATCAAGTAAGAGAGCTTGTAAAGTCACCATATATTGAAATTCAAAATCATTCGTATAATATGCATGATGAAAATGGTAGAAAAGGCAGCTGCAAAAAGAAGGGCGAAACATATGATGAATACAAAAAAGCATTAAATGATGATGTTGGTAAATTTCAAATTTTAATAGAAGAAAAGACAGGTTATAAACCAACTTCTTTTACATACCCTTATGGTTTTATATCAAAGGAATCAAAACAAATATTAATTGATATGGGTTTTTTGGCAACATTGTCGTGTAACACAGGTGTAAATTTATTATCAGGAAATAAAGAGGATCTGTATGGATTAAAAAGGTTTAACAGACCAAAGGATACAAATCAAGAACAATTTTTTAAACAATTCGAAAATTAAAAAACTTTTTATTTACAAATGAGCAAAAAAGTATTAAATTATATATATACATTTTGCTGCCGTGGCTCAGCAGGTAGAGCAACGCACTCGTAATGCGTAGGTCGATGGTTCAACTCCGTTCGGCAGCTCCACATTAAAATCTGCGGGTGTTGCTTAGTGGTAGAGTTCTGGCTTCCCAAGCCAGCTGTGTGGGTTCGATTCCCATCACCCGCTCCACAAAGATACAGATGTTATTGATAAAGTAGATTTCTGCCATAAAGAAATATATGTTATGTAACATACTGGAAATGTTGTAATATATAAAAATAAACCTACAAATTTGTGTCAAAGTTTTTGTAGGTTTATTATTTTTTGAGTTTATACTAAGAGATTGCTTATTTCACCGGTGTAGTACAATGATAGTTTGTGCAATGCCCTAGTGCACGCTATATATAATAGTTTTTTATCATACTCAGTTTTATAATTTATATTATCTGTATCATATATCATTACACAGTCAAATTCTAATCCCTTTGCCATGTATACTGGTATAATTGTAATTCCTGTTATAGTAGTACTTTCATTGCTATCTATAAGTTTAATATTAATTTTACTTTTTAATCTAAAGTATAAATCAGAGGATTGTTTTCTGCTTTTACATATTATTGCAATAGAATCAAACCCTAATGATTTATATTTTTCTATGTCTTCAATTATTTTATTTTCAAGCTCAATTTGATTAAATTTGTATATTATTTCAGGATCTCCTTCATTTCTTTTAAAGAATTCAGTATTAATATTACCATCAAGTAGTTTTTGGCTGAATTTACTTATTTCGTAAGAACTTCTATAACTTTTGGTTAAAAAAAGTTTGTTGCTTTTATTTTTATTAAATATAGATATTATATCGTCATAAATAGAAAGATTTGACTTTTTTTCAATCGTTTGATTTATATCCCCTACAATAGTAAATCTTGCTTCTCTAAATATAGTTTTGAGAATATTGTAATGAATAGGGTAATAATCCTGTGCTTCATCAACCATAACTTGTTTTATATTGCTATATAAATTACATCCTTCTGCTTTTAGCTTTAGATACATTAATCCTATACCGTCAGAATAAGGTATATTATATTTATCTTGTATATTCTCATTTGTATAATCAATTATATCATTTATATTGTCAGGTAAATCTAAACCTTTTGCTACTTTAAAAAATAGGTTTTTATCATTAAATAATTTTTTGTAAAGTAAGTAACAATCAAATTCGGTAAACTTACGTAATTTTTGTGTAAATATAGATGTTTCTTTAGCAGATAGTACTCTTGAAAATGATTTTACTTCAAATTCATGTCTGTTTGAGTTGTTTACAACTTTCTCAATTTTTTCTCGTCTTATTTTTTTCATGTCATGAACTTTTTCAATAATTCTGCTTTCTATAATTTTCAACTTTTTAGCAGTAGGCATATTTAATTTGCTGCTTAAAAGTAAAGATTTAAGTAAATTACGATTTTCTATTATTTTTCCATTAAAATATATATCTTCGAATTTAATCATTTTATGCTCATAATAAGTAATGTAACGATTAATGATTTCTAAAAAAGTAGGAGAACCTTTAAAATCAGAGTATGACCTTAAGAAGGTCTTTTTATCTTCATCTTTAGCACAAATTATTTCTTCAAGTTGTTCGCTTTTGGTTTTTATAGATAGTTTCTTTTCAAAAATTTCAGTAAAAATATTTTCAAAGGTTAATTCTACTATATTTTCTTCTCCTAATTCAGGTAATACATTAGAAATGTATTTTGAAAAAAGCGTATTAGGTGAAATGATTATAATGTTATTTGAACTTAAATTTAGATTGAGGCCCTGGTACAGGAGGAATGCTATTCTATGAAGTGCAACAGATGTTTTACCGCTTCCTGCAACTCCTTGAACAATAAGCAATTCGTTTACTAAATCTCTTATAATTAAATCTTGTTGTTTCTGAATAGTTTCAACAATAGTTTTCATTCTTGATGACATATTTTTTGATAAAGCTTCTTTTAGCATTTCATCAAGAATGTTAATATTACTATCAAAAAAGTATTCCATTTTGCCATCTTTTATTTTATATTGTCTCTTGAGAGATACATTGCCTTTTATTTTGCCTACAGGTGCAATGTATTCAACCGGTCCAATTTCTGAACGGTAAAAAATGCTAGAAATAGGTGCACGCCAATCATAAATTTTAATTTGATGTGTTTCTTCATCCATAAGATTGGAAAGACCTATATATATTTTTTCGGTATCGTCATAACCATTTTCAGTAAAATCAATTCTTGCAAAATATGGACTATCAAGCATTTTTTCAAATTTTGAAACTAATTTTGCAGAATCGCTATAGCTTAGTGTCTGATTTTGTAAAGCGCTTAAATACTGGTTTGCATCAGAAACTTTGTCAAAATCAGTTGATGAATGAGTTGCATTTTCCCACATCTCTTTACGTGCTTCAATTAAATCTTTCTTTTTATTTTCAAGGCTGCTAGTTTCTATTTCTAATTTATAACTAATTAAATTAATTATTTCTTTAAGATAATTAGTTTCTTCAATATATTTTTTTTTATATTCATTCATTTATTATAAACCCCTCTATTAGTTTAATTAATGTATTAACAATATATTATGTTGAAAAATTTCCGTATATACTAATGAAATTATTTATATTAGCATATATAAGTTTAATGTTTTATTATATCACAGAGGATATATTTTTAAAAGAGCATTAAAAAAAATAAACAAAGAAGATAGGTATATTAAAACAAAATTGAACGAAAACCATATAATTGTAAATTTTAACTAGTTTTTAGTATTTTTTACGTGACAACTATAGAATTTAGTGTATAATATTAGGTAAGGGTATCGATTTTTAGCATTTTTTATAATATATGAATAGAGGGGTAAGTATATTGATAGGCGAAAAAATAAGGAACATAAGAAAAAGTAAAAATCTTACAATTGTAGAATTATCAGAACAAATTAATGTAACATCTGGGTATATATCTCAAATTGAGAGGGATTTAATATCTCCATCCTTGGCTGTTTTAAAAAGAATGGCCAATGCATTAGAAATACCATTATCTCTTTTGTTTATGGATGAGAATACTGAAAGTGTTGTAACAATTCCTAACAATGAAAGAACAAAAATAAAGTTTAGTAATATTAATGTGGAGCTAGAATTTTTAACTCCATTTGAACGTAATGGTGAAAAACCTCTAAATATGGAAGCATTCTTTTTTAAATTGCCTTCCAAAACATGGGTTAGTAATAATGCTATAATTAATGATTCTAAGGAATTTATTTATATTTTAAAAGGTAAAATAGAATGTCATATAGGAAATAAGGTTTATATAGTTTCAAAAGGTGATAGTATATGTGTTCCTGAAAGAAATAGTCATTTAGTTTATAATCCGGAAGATGAAGAAATGGAAGCAATTTGCATAATTTCACATACTATACATTAAAAATGTTTGTCCTTGACAAAACCTTGTGATTAATATATATTTATTTAAATTACATAATAAATTATGATAGAAAGTAGTAAATGATATATTTGTTTAAGAGAGCCAATGTCTGGTGAAAGTTGGTATAAGTAGTCATTGAATCCGTTCTGGAATTTTCAGGGGTAAAAAACCTGAACGTGTAAAGGCGTTAACTTTACTAAGTGATTGTATTTAAAATACAATAATTAGGGTGGTACCGCGATTGAAACTCGTCTCTAAGTTTTTGGGGACGAGTTTTTTGTATAAAAATATTATTATGGAGGCATAAAATGTTAGATATTAGAAGAATAAGAAAAAATCCTGAGGAAATAGAAAAACTTTTAAAAAGTAGAAATTCAGAGTTGAGTCTTAATAAGATTTTAGAACTTGACAAGATAAGAAGAGAGAAACTTGTAGAAGTTGAAAATATGAAAGCAGAACAAAATAAAGAATCTAAGCAGGTTCCATTATTGAAAAAGGAAGGTAAAGATATTACTTCTTTGCTTGAAAATATGAAGAGACTTGCTGAAAAAATAAAAGTGTTAGATAATGAAGTTAAAGAAATAGATTTAAAAATTGAAGAGGAACTTTTAAGTATACCTAATACACCAAACCCAAATATTGCTGTAGGGTTATCTGATGAAGATAATAAAGAGATTAGAAAATGGGGAGAACCAACTAAATTTGATTTTGAACCAAAAGCTCACTGGGATTTAGGTATAGATTTAAATATACTTGATTTTGAAAGAGCTACTAAAATAACAGGTACACGATTTTCAATGTTTAAAGGTATAGGTGCAAGGTTGGAAAGGTCTATTACTGCATATATGCTTGATAAACACACTATAGATCATGGGTTTACAGAAATAGCGCCTCCTTTTATGGTCAATAGGGACAGCATGCTTGGAACAGGTCAGCTACCCAAATTTGAAGATGATATGTTTAAATTGAATCAAAAAGATTATTATTTGATTCCAACTGCAGAGGTACCTGTTACAAATATATACAGGGATGAGGTTTTAGAGGAGATGGACCTTCCAATATATATGACAGCATATACTCCATGTTTTAGAGCTGAAGCCGGATCTGCAGGAAGGGACACAAGAGGATTAATAAGAAATCATCAATTTGATAAAGTGGAAATGGTTATGTACTCAACTCCTGAAGAATCATACAACCAGCTTGAAAAGTTAACAAATTTTGCAGAAGAAATTTTAAGAGGATTGGGTCTCCCATACAGGGTTGTAGAACTTTGCACCGGTGATATAGGTTTTAGCTCAGCAAAAACATATGATTTGGAAGTATGGATGCCAAGTTATAATAGATATGTAGAAATATCTTCCTGCTCTAACTTTGAAGATTTTCAAGCTAGAAGAGCAAATATTAAATACAGACCAGATAATAAGGGAAAACTTGAATTTATACATACCCTGAATGGTTCAGGTTTAGCTGTAGGAAGAACATTTGCAGCAATATTAGAAAACTATCAACAAAAAGACGGCACTGTAGTTATACCAAAAGCATTGCAACCGTATATGAGAGGTATGGAAAAAATTAATTTTTAATTATGAAAAAAATTAAATAATTAATATATGTAGTGAACATATACTTAATTACTTATTTAACATAAGTGATAGGTTGAAAGTGTAGACTAAAACACATAAGTACGGTAATGCAAGAAAGAGGTAATAAAATGAAAAATATATTAAAGAAAAATTTGAAAGAAGGAAAACCTGTTTTTGGTACTATGATTACAACAGGTTGTGTAGATATAGCAGAAATAATTTCTTATACTGGTGTGGATTTTATTATGATAGATTGCGAACATGGTTCTATAGGAATAGAAACTGCAGGCAGAATGACTTCGCTAATTAAAAGTTTACAGGTTGCACCATTTATAAGAGCTGCATGCAATGAAATGACACCTGTTCAAAGTAGTTTGAATACGGGAATACATGGTATTATGATTCCAAATGTAAATACTAAGGAAGATGCCATGAAGGCAGTTGGATTTTGTAAATATCCACCTGTTGGAAATCGTGGTGTAGGTCCTAACAGGGCAGTTTTATACGGTACCGGTGCAGATGAATTTGCTGATTATTATTCTACTGCTAACGATGAAATATTAGTAATTGCACAAATAGAACACCATGTTGCTGTAAAAAACATTGATGAAATACTTTCAGTGCCGGGAATTGATATTGCTTTTATAGGTCAGCGCGATTTATGTATGTCAATGGGTATTCCAGGTCAAGTAAATCATCCGGATATTGAAAAAAGCTGTTTTAAAGTAGTTGAATCATGCAAAAAATACAATGTAATTCCAGGTATAGTAACAAGTCATGGAAATATAGAAAAGCATCTTAATATGGGATTTAAGTTTTTGCAATGCGGCACAGATAGTTTATTTTTGTATAATGGTTTAAGTAAAGTAGTAAATGAATTTAAGTCTTATTCATTTTAATAAATTTTAATGGGTACAACTGAATAAAAATTACATTGCAATAAATTTTATAACTTGAAAAAGCTTACTGTTAATAATTAACTGTAAGTTTTTTGATTTTTATAATGATTTTTTTATAAAAATATTATATAATTATGTCATAAGAATTATTGGAGGAAACGAATGAAAAAAGCGAGTAAAATATTATCGATATGTCTAATTATTATTATGCTGTCGAATACTGTAGTTTTTGGTGAAATTAATGTTAATGAATATATAAAGGGAGCACTTCTTGGAGATGTGGAAACCGGAGAGGTATTGTATGAATATAATATAAATGAGCAGCTTGCAATTGCCAGCATTTCAAAACTTATGACATATTTGATAATGAAAGAAGCTATTGAAAATAATGAAATATCATTAGATGATGATGTGGTTATTAGTGGACATGCTGCTGCCACAGAAGGTAGTAGATTTGGATTAGTTTCTGGTGAAACAATAAAGCTCAGTTTGCTTACGAAAGCAATGTTAATAGTATCTGGAAATGATTGTGCTACTGCTATTGCAGAATATGTAGGTAAAACGGAAGATAATTTTGTTAAAATGATGAATGAAAGAGCAGCTGAGTTAGGATTGATGTCAGCTAGTTTTATAAATCCTAGTGGATTACCTATCAATGACCAAGAAACTGGACAAAATCATATGTCAATTTCTGATATATTTAAATTAGTGAGATACATTTTAACAAAATATCCTGAAACATTAGATATAACATCACAAAAAGAGCTGGTAGTAACAGAGAGAAATTTTAGCAAAGCATCGACAAATCCTGTCTTTGGAGTAGTTGAAGGGGTTGATGGTCTTAAAACCGGCTATACAGATAAATCTGGTTTATGCCTTGTGTCAACTATGCCGGTTACAGGAAGCGGACAGGATTTTAGAATTGTTTCAATAATAATGGGAGCACAAAGCCATGAAGATAGAATAAATAAAACGAAGCAGCTATTAGAATATGGAAGGGATAATTTTAGCAGTCAAAAACTTACAGATATAGATATTTCAGTTGATACGGTTTATGTATCAAGCTCTAAAAGTGGAAAGATAGATGTATATCCTTCAACTGATTTTAGAAAACTTATTAAAAATGGTGAAATAGTTAAAACTGAAATATTATATAATGAAAAAGTTTCAGCTCCAATAGAAAAAGGAGAAAAGATAGGTACAATTATTATGTATATTAATGATCAAGAAATTGGGCAAGTGGATGCTATTGTTAATGAAGATATAGGAAAGGCTAATATCTTTGTAAGAATACTTAGACTTTTTAGTAACTTATTTGGATTTTAATTAATTATTTTATGTAGCTAATTATTATAAATAAAAATAACAATATAATATATGACTAGTGATTATTGAAAATGACTTATTTTTGAAATTACTAGTCTTTATTTTTGTATTTCTATAAATGATGGTTGGTACCGTTAAATCAAATAAAAATATTGACAAATACTTAATTTTAGTGTAAAATCCATTATTGTAAGTAAAGGTACAATTATTACTGGTAATTTAGATATTGCATCTGTAGCTCAGTAGGATAGAGCGGTGCCCTCCTAAGGCATGTGCCAGGGGTTCGATTCCTCTCAGGTGCACCAAGTTAAAGATAAAATCCACTCTAAATGGGTGGATTTTTATTTTTAAAATTTAAGTTGACAAGTAATAAGCTATAGTATATAATACATTTACTGTACTAAGTGTATTAATACACACGTATATATTTATTATAATAATGGAGAGCTATATGAAAGAAATAAGCATTGTTTTAACACAGACAAATACAATAATATCTAAGACTTTAAAAGCTTTTTCTAAAAAACCGTACAATCATATATCAATATCATTAACTGATGATTGTTCAACAATGTATAGTTTTGGAAGAAAAATAATGTGGTTTCCACTTATAGGAGGTTTTGTAAAAGAAGATATAAATAGCGGTGTATTTAAAATGCACCCTGAAACTAAATGCAAGATTTATAAACTTGAAGTAACTGATTCAGAATATAATATTATTATGAAGAGATTAAATAGATTTATAGATTCACCAAGTAATTTTAGATATGGAATTTTGAATGTTTTTTTAATGTACTTTAATGTTGCACCTAAGAGGGAATATTGCTATGTTTGTTCTAGCTTTGTGTCTTATTTGTTGTGGGGCATAATTCCTTTAAAGAAAGAGGTATCATTAGTTACACCTGATGATTATAACTCAATGGATCTTAAAACTATATATGAAGGTAAATTACATGATTATGTAAAGAACAATAATAATTCTAATAGTGGTTTTGTAAATAATTATATTTAATGGGAGGTGCGGTTTGATAAAAATTGATTATACAAGTTCTAAGGCAATATATGAGCAAATTTATGATGAGATAACTAGATTGATATTATCAAAGGCACTTAAACCTGATGATAAATTGCCATCTGTGAGAGAACTTGCTGCGATGACAAAAATTAACCCTAATACAATTCAAAAAGCATATAAGGTTTTGGAACTTGAAAACTATGTTTATTCTGTTAAAGGTAGAGGAAATTTTGTGAAAAGTTCAGATGATTTAAGGAACTTACACATTAGTAAACTTGAAGAGAAGTTGTTTAAGACAATAAAATCTTTAAAAGAACTAGGCTTAAAAAATGATGATATTAGTAAAATGGTAGATAATATATTAATATCTAATTAGTTGTATGGAGGATTGAATGTTAAAAGTAAATGATTTAAGTAAAAAGTTTAGAGAGCTTCAAGTTCTAAACAATATAAATTTAAATGCAGATGTGGGTCAAATATATGGTTTAGTTGGGTCTAATGGCTGCGGTAAAACTACTTTGCTAAAGCATATTATGAACATATATAAGCAAGATAGCGGATACATATTTTTTAATGGTGAAGCAGTTCGTGATAATCCAGAAATAGTTGAGGAATTTTACTATGTACAGGATAACTTGTTTTTTCCAAATCAGTATTCTTTAAACAAGTTATTTGAATTTGAAAGCTTGATGTATAAAAATATTTCAAGAGAGAAATTTGATAAACTTGTTAATTTTTTTAACTTAGATAAGGATAAAAATTTAAATAAGATGTCAAAGGGTCAAAAGAAACAAGCTGCATTTGTTATGGCTATATCAGCCCAGCCAAAAGTTTTGCTGCTTGATGAAATTGTTGATGGATTAGATGCTGTAGTAAAAAGAAAATTTTGGAGTGTACTTATTCAGGAAGTTATTGATAGTGAAATGGTTGTAATAATATCCTCTCATGACTTAAAAGAACTTGATAATATTTGTGACAAGGTAGGTATAATGCATGAAGGGAAAATATTAAAAGAAGAAAATTTAGAAAAAATGAAAAATGAAATTAAAAGAGTTCAATTTGCTGTAGAAGGTGACTTGGGAGAAATTGAAAGTAATGACTTTGAAATATTAAAATTAGTTAAAATAGGAAGTATTTATATATGTACTTTAACTGGTAACATTGAAAAATTCAAAAATTATGTAAATAATAAATATAAAGTAATTATATTTGATGAGTTATCCATGAGCCTTGAAGACATTTTTATTACTGAATTAGGAGGTGTTGGATATGGAACAGAAGACCTTGAAATCAAATAATTTTGTAAAGTTACTTATACATTCGTTAAGGCAGAAAAAAAATTGGTTTCTTATTTCAACTGTTATTATATTTGTTACAACATTGTTGATTCCATATATACTAAAGTTTTCCGAAGACTTCTTTTTAGTCTTTGGCATAGTAGAAATCTTTATAATAGTATTTTTAAATTGTCTAATTGATAATAGTTTCTTGCATAATGATTCAAAATTGACATATTACAAGTCAAAACCAATATCATTTGAAAGAAAGATAATAGTTGAGATTACAACAAATATAATTTTTACATTTTTCTTGATAATACTTTTATCTTTGTCAATTGAATTTCATCAGGCATCATCGGAATATGCTGAAATACTAAAATTAATAGTTCCATGGCTTATTGTAGGAATTTTTCTAACCTCTCTATCATCAATATTGACAGGTAATACTATAGTAGCAGGCATTATGACTATTTTTAATTTTTCATTGCCGGCGCTATTTTACTTAATAATTTTATTTGTGTTTACAATATTAGAGGACATGGTTATTGGCTTTAATGCAAATATACTGATGGATACATTAACTAATACTTTTTATAGGCTAGATTATGTATATTTCTATGAATATATTAATAAATCAATTGATTTAATTTATATATTAGAGCTTGTTACAATTTTAGTGATTATTTTGTTTATTATTAAAATTTGTTTAAAAAGAAGAAAAAATGAAAATACCGGTGATTTCATTGTACTTGATGGATTTAAATATTTTGTTTCTGTTATAGCATGTATAATAATTCCTGCAACTTTTTCAATGATATTATATAATGTAGGAGTAGCAAGCAAAATTATAGTATCATTATTGCTTTCTATGTTGACATATTACATTATAATTGCGATTTTGGAAAAATCATTTAAAATATCTTTGTATTCAATTAAGCTATTTGTGGGGAGTATGGCCGTTTTTATGATACTTACCGGTGGTACTGTATTGTTTGCTCATCAATTTAAAAATATTGTTCCAAATCCTAAAGATGTAGAAATGGCATATATAGGAAATAATTCGTGGGTTTTTAGTAGTTATGTAAAAAATAATGATAACTATAAAACTGAGGATGATGAAAATGCTTTAGATTATGCCAAGAAAATGGGTACTAAATTTTTTACTGATGAGAAAAGCATTGAGTTAATAACAGAGCTACATCATGAGATGCTGCTAGATCAATCTTATTTTCATGGAGAGTATTATACAAATAACATTGCTATATCATATTTAATGAAAGATGGCAGCACAATAATTAGAGATTACAAGATAAATGATAACAATGAGAGTTCAAGCGAAGGAACTAAAAGGAAAAATGATATTGCTAATAAGATAATAAATCTAAACGAAGTAAAAGAAAAACAATATTATTATTTATATGATGAAGATTATTATAAAGGAAGGGATATATATTATCTTGTAAGGAGCATTAGTGATAGTAAAACAAAAAGCTCAAATATTGATGAAATAAGGCAATATTTAATCAAAGACATTGATAATATGCTTTTGAAAAAAGAAGATGCATTTGCACATTTGATTTTTGGTGGAACTATTTACCCAAAATTTAAGGAAGAAAATGATACAAATATTTTTTATATGGAAATTATAGAAAATGGTAATGGCACTGAAAATAATATTTTAGATGAAATAACTATAGATAATAATTTTAAAAATACGATAGATTATTTAAAATTAAATAATTAGTTAGTTATAAATTAAAAGGGATGCATATGCATCCCTTTTAATT
>SWCH01002680.1_pt1 | contig 16651 bp, 19 predicted proteins | sample 4690051 | NCBI WGS metagenome assembly SWCH01 (sample SAMN10267282, study PRJNA491770) | bioreactor metagenome | isolation source: DHS bioreactor inoculated with | place: Japan: off Shimokita Peninsula | reverse complement strand
TTTTTTTTTGAATTAATAGATAAATATTTGTCATGGGCAGAAACTATTATAAATTTACATATAAATAAAAGAAAAACTATAGATGAACTAAAATTTCCTTTTGAAAATTATAGAAAAGGGCAAAGAGATTTTTCAATAGCAGTGTTTAAAACTATAAAAGAAGGCAAAAAACTTTTTGCACAGGCACCAACTGGGGTAGGAAAAACAATTTCAGTTTTGTTTCCTGCCATAAAGGCCATGAATGTAAAACAAAATTCGAAGATATTTTATTTAACTGCAAAGTCATCAACGAAAAGTATTGCTTTTAATACAATGAAAATTATGATTGATAAGGGTTTGAATTTAAGAACTATTATAATAACAGCAAAAGAAAAAATATGCTTTATGGAAGATTGCAACTGCGATTCTGAATATTGTCCATTTGCAAGAGGATATTATGATAAAATAAATGAAATATTAAAAGAATCAGTAAAAAGTAATTGTTTGTTTGACAGAGATTATATAGAAAAAATCAGTAGGGAAAATGAAATATGTCCTTTTGAATTCAGCTTGGATTTAAGCTATATGTCAGATGTAGTTATTTGTGATTATAATTATTACTTTGATCCAAGGGTGTCTTTACAAAGAGAAGATTTCTTAAAGAATAACAATGATATATTATTGATTGATGAAGCACATAATTTGGAGGACAGAGCAAGAAATATGTATTCTCCGGAACTTATAAAAGAAGATTTTCTCCAAGCTTCAAAATTAATGAAGAATATTGATAAAAAGGTATATAACGAATTAAAAAATGTAAATAAAAAATTTATAGATATAAAAAAATCAATAGATGAAAAAACAAGTGTTATGGAAGAAGAGCCTAAAGAACTTATTAAATCATTGAGAAAATTTGTGTCTGTAGCAGAATTATATATTAATGATATAAAGTCTGAAATTATTCCAGATGAATTAGTGGATTTATATTTTAAAAGTAATTTTTTTGTTAAAATATCAGAAATATTTGATGATAATTTTTGTTATTATGCAAACTTTAATAGTGGAAAAACTATTATTAAAATATTTTTAATTGACCCTTCAAAGGTTTTGAAGGAGTCTGAAAAAAATGCATGTGCATCAATATTTTTTTCAGCTACATTAACCCCTTTAAAATACTTTAAATATCTTTTAGGCGGAGAAGATTCAGATTATTGCCTTAAATTAAAATCTCCTTTTGATGAAGATGATTTAAAAATTATGATAACAGCAGATTTATCAATGAAGTATTCTGTTCGAAATTCAAATATAGAAAAGGTTTGCGATTATATTCACTCTGCTGTTTTTGAAAATAGCGGAAACTACATGGTGTTTTTTCCTTCATATAGTTTCTTGGATAAAGTTTTTTCAGTATATAAAGAAATGTATACTAATGATAATATTATTATACATAATCAATCTATAAATGAAGAAGACCAAAATGAAATAGTAAATAAATTTCATAAAATGAATAATGTGATACTTTTTTCTGTTGTTGGAGGTATTTTTTCGGAAGGAATTGATTTGCCCCTTGAAAAATTAGTTGGAGCAGTTATAATAGGTACAGGTATACCACAGCTTTCATTTGAAAGAGATATAATTAAAGAATATTTTAATGAGAAGTTTAATATGGGGTATGAATTTGCATATAAATATCCTGGATTTAATAAAATATTGCAATCAGCAGGTCGTGTCATACGAACAGAAAAAGATATAGGAATGATATTGCTTATAGATTCTAGACTATGTCAATATTCATATGTTAAATTGTTCCCTCAGCATTGGAATAATTATAAAAGGGTATACGGAGTAGATGAATTTAGAAATGAAAACAATCTGTTTTGGAAAGAAAAGAGGATAAATTAATGATTAATATTGTATCTGAATTTAATGTAAAGAATGGTGAACTAGCAGCAAAAAAAGATATAGAAAAATTGTTAGAACAAGATAATACAAATATATATGAAGTTATACGTGTAATAGATAAACATCCGGTTTTTTTAAAAGAACATTTTGATAGAATGAAAAGAAGTATTGAACTTAGCAAGCTAAATAGTAAACTTCAATACAATAATTATAAAAAATTTATAGAGATGTTGATAAAAGAAAACAACTTTGAAAATTGCAACATTAGAGTGTCTTATTTAGTAAAGGAAGATGAAATTTATTTAATGTATTTTGTGAAAAGTTATTATCCGGAACATGAATTTTATGAAAAAGGAATTCATGTGGTGACCATAAAAAAGCATAGAAAAGACCCAAATATAAAACTTTATGAATCTGGTTTAAGAGAAAGTATAGATAAAGTTTTATTAAGAGAAAATGCGTTTGAAGCAATTTTGGTAAATGATGACGATACTGTTAGCGAAGGAAGTAAATCAAATGTATTTTTTGTAAAAGGCGACACGCTTGTTACATCTAAAGATAGTTCAGTGCTTTTAGGAGTTACGAGAGAAAAAGTTATTGATTTATGCAATAGGAATGGAATAACAGTTGAAAAAAGAGATATTTTTGTAAGGGAACTTAAATTAATGGATGGTGCATTTATAACAGGCACTTCTATCAATGTTCTTCCAATTAAAAACATTGATGATATAGTACTTGATTCAGCTAGTAATGAAATAGTAAAGAAAGTTTCTGATTTATATTTAAATGAAGTAAATTTAAATATAAATCAGAACAAATAAGTTCCCATAAAACACAAAAATGGCCTCGGGGCCATTTTTGTGAAGCATTAATATGCATAAAAGGGGTATTGGGAATATATTTTGGCTATCGGGGGGGATAACCAAACTTATTATAGCAAATAAACTAAACCTTTGCAAGCTTTTTTTGTCGAAATTAGTTATAAATTAGTTTTAGGTCTCTAATTTATTTATATTTCAACATTTTTAGTATAAAGCAAATGTAATAAAATAATGAGAGGTAATTATGGAATTTTACTTAGATAATAGTGCAACGACAAAAATAAGACCGGAAGTGATGGAATCAATAATAGACATATATGAAAATAATTATGGAAACCCATCATCTCTTCATAGGTTGGGAATGAAAATTGAGAAAGAAATTAACTTGGCAAGAAAATATGTATCTAAAGTAATCAATGCTAAAGCGGAGGAAATTTATTTTACTGGAGGTGGAACTGAAAGCAATAACATTGCTATACTAGGATACTTATCTAATTTGTCTGTTTTGAATAATTCAGAAAAAACTCATAATGTTATAACAACTAAAATAGAGCATCCTTCTGTATATAATGTTTTCAAACAATTTGAAAGTGTTTTAGAGGTTAGGTATCTTAACGTTGACAGCAGTGGAAAAATAGAAATATCCCAATTAGAAAATAACGTAGATGAAAATACACTGCTTGTATCAATTATGCATGTAAATAATGAGTTAGGAACAGTTCAAGATTTAGACAAAATAATAGAAATAATAAAAAATAAAAATAAAAAGACAAAAATTCATGTAGATGCTATACAAGCCTTTGGTAAGATAAAATTGGATATAAAAAAAACTTTGGTTGACACGATGTCATTTAGCAGTCATAAAATTCATGGTCCTAAAGGCGTTGGTGGATTATATGTAAGATCGGGATATAAAATTAATCCAATATATTTTGGTGCAAGCCAAGAAAAAGGAATACGACCTGGAACTGAAAATACAGCCGGAATAGTAGGTTTTGGGAAAGCATGTGAGTTAATCTGTGAAAACTTCCAAGTAGAAACAGAAAAATTATATAATTTAAAGAATCAATATGGAATTACGCTGATTCAAGAAATAGAGGATATTAATATTAACAGTGATTTAGGCAGAAATGGTGCTCCTCATATATTGAGTGTATCTTTTAAAAATATAAGAGGTGAAGTTTTAGTGCATTATTTAGAGGACAAAGGTATATATGTTTCTACTGGTTCAGCATGCTCTTCAAAGACTAAGAGAGATAATAGAATTTTAAAATCAATTGGGCTGGACAGGGAATATGTAGATGGTACAATACGAATTAGTTTTGGATATTTTAATAGCTTTGATGAAATAGAATATGTGGTAAATAATATTAAACAATCAGTAAAAGAAATAAGGATGATTATGAAGTAATATAAAATAATAAAATAAAAAATGAAGGGAAAATAATATGTATAATTTACTGGCAGTAAGCTTTGGAGAAATATTTCTAAAAGGGAAAAATAGAAACACATTTGAGAAAAAGGCAGTTGAACAAATTAGATCATCGTTAAGAGGATTTCGTGATGTTGTTGTTTATAAAGATCAAGGGAAAGTATTTATAGAAACAAAAAATGAAGATGATATGGATGAAATAATAAATAAAGTAAAAAAGATTTTTGGAATTGTTTTAATAAGCCCCTCTATTAAGGTAGAAAAAAATGTTGAAATTATAAAAAGCAAAACAAAAGAATTGATAAAATATCTTTGCAGTAAACAAAATATAAAAACATTTAAAGTAGAAACTCATAGAAGTGATAAAACTTTCCCTATTAAATCAATGGATTTTAGCGCAATGATGGGAGAGGAAATTTTAAATGAATTTGAAAATTTAAAAGTTGATGTTCACAATCCTGATATTTACATTTATGTTGATATAAAAAATAGTGCCTATATTTCATCTGAAAAAATTAAAACTGTAGGAGGACTTCCCGTGGGTACAAGCGGACGTGCCTTGTTATTGTTGTCAGGAGGGATAGATAGTCCTGTAGCAGGATATATGATAGCTAAAAGAGGTGTTCAAATAGATGCTCTATATTTTCACACCTATCCATTTACTAGTGAAAGGGCAAATGAGAAAGTTAAGCATTTAGCTGAACTGTTAGAAGAATACTGTACAATTTAATTTTTCCACAGTATTCTTTTAACAGAAAAGCAAAAGGCAAAAAAAGAATATTGCAGAGAAGATGAAACTACAATACTAGCAAGAAGATTTATGATGAGGATAGCAGAAAGAATAGCCTTAGAAAATAATATTGATATGCTTATAACCGGAGAAAGTTTAGGTCAAGTGGCAAGTCAAACTATGAAATCAATGGTTGTAATTGAAAACTCAATAAATATGCCAATTTTAAAACCAGTTGTTGGTTTAGATAAAACGGAAATTATGGATTTAGCCAGAAATATTGGCACTTATGAGACTTCGATTTTGCCATATGATGATTGTTGTTCTGTTTTTGCCCCAAAACATCCATTAATCAAACCAAAACTTAGTGTAATAGAAAATGCAGAAAGCAATTTAGATGTGGAGGGTTTGATAGAAAAAGCATTATCAACTCTTGAAATTTTGTAATACCATATTCACATTATTTTATAAATGGCATATATTATAGAATAAAATAAAAGAGGTGATATATATGTCAGATATAAAAAGTACTTGTATAGGAGATTGTGGATGTGGTTGTGATAATTACGGTTGGAGTTGGGAATGGATAATTATACTTATAATCATATTCTGCTTTTTCTGCGGAGGATTTGGAAACAACTTTTTTGGTGGAGGATGCTGTAACAGATAATATAGCATGCTAATTTAATACTTAATCTAATGACCGGATACATTTATTCGATATAATGTATCCGGTAATTTTTTTTTAACTAAATTGTATATATATATTGCATACCATACAAATTTATAAATTAATCCTTGATTTTATATCATAACAGTTGTATACTAAATTTTAAAATTACTATTAGGAGGTTTCAAATGTATAAGGTAGCATTGTTTAATAAAATTCCAAAAGAAAGTCAAAATATGCTTTCGGAAAATAAATATATTTTAGTTAACGAACAAACAAGTGAAGTTGATGGAATTGTAATGAGAAGTATGGATATACATGATATGAAATTCTCAAGGCAATTAAAAGCTATTGCAAGGTCTGGTGCAGGTACAAACAATATTCCTGTAGGAAGGTGTGCAGAAGAGGGAATTGTAGTATTTAATTCACCTGGCGCAAATGCAAATGCAGTTTGTGAGTTAACATTTCTTGGCTTGTTAATAAGCTCGAGAAAAGTCGTTGATAGTATTAATTGGACAAACAATTTAAAAGAAAATGTTGCAGTTTCAGTAGAAAATGGCAAATCACAATTTGTTGGCCCTGAAATTAAAGGTAAAACACTAGGGGTTATTGGTCTAGGTAATGTAGGACACTTAGTTGCAAATTTAGGAGTAAAACTTGGAATGGAAGTGATTGGATACGATCCATATATTTCAGTTAAAAATGCGTTGTCATTATCATGGGATGTTCAATATTCTGACAGTTTAGATGAATTATATAAAAGAGCTGATTACATAACAATACATGTTCCGCTAAATGATGAAACAAGAAATTATATACATAAGGACAATATAAAGTTAATGAAGGACGGAGTAAAATTACTAAATTTTGCAAGAGACGGGCTTGTTAATGATGATGATATATTAGAAGCATTAGATGCTGAGAAAGTATCATATTTTGTTTCAGATTTGCCTAATGAAAGATTAATTGGAGCTAAAAATGTAGTTTGTATACCTCATTTAGGGGGTTCAACACCAGAAGCTGAAAATAATTGTGCCGAAATGGCAGTTAGTCAATTGATTGAATATCTGGAACATGGAAATATTCGTAATTCAGTTAACTTTCCGGAATGTACAATGGACAGATATCCTAACACTAAGAGAATTGTAGTTCTTAATAAAAATGTACCAAACATGATTAGTACACTAACGTCAGTATTAGCGAAGCATAATATTAATATAATTGGAATGGTAAATAAAAGTCAAGGTGATTATGCTTGTAATATAATTGATGTGAATGGAGAGTTCACAGAAGAGCAATTGAGAGAAATGGAAGATTTCCCTGGTATACTTAGAGTAATGCTAATAAAATAAAAGGTGGAACTAGTGTGAAAAAAGTTAATATTTATTCAGATGGAGCCTGCAGCGGTAATCCGGGACCCGGAGGTTATGCAGTAATTTTAGAGTATAATGGAACTGAACTTGAACTAAGCGGAGGAGAAGAGAATACTACTAATAATCGCATGGAACTTATGGGAGTTATAACAGGATTGGAATCACTTAAAGAGCCATGTGAAGTTACGATAGTGTCGGATTCAAAATATGTTGTAGATGCATTCAATAAAAAATGGATTGATTCATGGGAAAAAAAGGATTGGAAAAAATCGGATGGCAAACCAGTATTAAATAAAGATTTATGGCAGAGATTGTTAATATCTGTAAATAAACATAAAGTTAAATTTGTGCATATTTTAGGTCATAACGGACATGAATACAATGAACGATGTGATAAATTAGCCGTTATGGAAAGAGATAAGTTTAAAAATTAAGGAAACATTCATTACCTCATGAATATTATGAATTAATAAATTTAATATGAGGTGATTAAATGATTAATTTTCCATATACGTGTCCAGATGAATATACTATGATTTATGTAGTACAGCCCGGGGATACTTTGAATTCTATAGCAAGAAAATTTGGAATTAATTTAATTGGTCTATTAGATCTTAATCCAACTTTAAGGTTAAGAACTCTAACTGAAGGTATGCAGCTTTGTGTACCTAAAGTTCCGGAGAGACCAACATGTATCAATGGGGCGTATTATATAATAAAAGAAGGGGATAGCTTTTATAAAATTGCGCAAATGTATCAAATACCCCTAAATTCTATTATTGAAGCCAACCCAAATGCAAATCCTTATGATTTGAAGGTTGGGCAAGAAATTTGTATACCTGAAATACCTTCTTTCTGTCCATTTGGATATGTTTATACAATTGAAAGAGGAACTACATTAAGTCAAATGCTTATTAGATATAATCTAAGCATCAATGAATTAAGGGAAGCCAATCCAAATTTCAACCCAAATATTTTGGTACCCGATACTAGATTGTGCATACCTCCAACTGTATACCAAGAATGCGAATGCCCTAATAGCAGAGAATATGTTATAAAATCGGGTGACAGCTTAGCGACTGTAGCAGAAGCATATGAAGTTTCAGCTTCAGAATTACTTATTGCAAATCCAAACTTAAGACCTGCTAATTTCACTATAATAGGAACTAAGGTATGCATTCCTACAGAAGAAGTATGCTAAATATTAATAAGTATTAAAACAAAGGAGAAAATTTATGATAAGTACAAAGAAGATTGGAATTGCTTTAGAAGGCGGAGGTGCAAAAGGTGCCTATCAACTAGGTGTATTGAAGGCTATACAAGACTTAGGTATAAAATATGACTGTGTAGTTGGTACATCTATAGGAGCTTTAAATGCAGTTGCATATATTCTTGAAGAATATGAAAAGTATTCAAATCTTTGGAAGGATATGAACTTTTCATTTGATATAAGCAATGAAAAATCTTCGATGGTTAAAATTCTTGATTTTGAAGAAATAAAAAGAGATATAAACGAATTTGAAAAACAATATCTAGGAAGTAAGGGCATTGAAACAGATAAAATAATTAAATTATACAAAGAACATATAGATGAAGATGATGTTCGTAAATCTAAAATAAACTTTGGACTTTCAACATATTGTCTTACTGACAAAAAACTTTTAAATTTATTTATAGATGAGATACCAAAAGGAATGCTTCATGAATATATTTTTGCAAGTTGCTGTTTGCCGGTATTTTCTCCAAGGGAGATTAGTGGTAAGTATTATTTAGATGGAAGTATATATAATAGATTACCTGTTAATATGCTAGTGAATAATGGATATGAAAAAATTATAACTGTTAGATTAAGGAGAGAACCATACGATTTTAATCAATATAATGATATAAATATAATTGATATAGCACCAGATGAATTTTTAAGTAATACTTTAAAAGCAAATCCTGAAAGGATAAAATGGATGATAGATAAAGGTTATGAAGATGCATATAGAATATTAAATGAAAATTTGAGTTGCTTAATATGAAACAATATAGTAAAAAATAAAACACAACTGATAAAATTTATATCAGTTGTGTTTTATTTTAAAACATCTATATAACTTGTTATAGAACAAGCGATGGTGCTGTATATACCCTTGATCCCAATTCAGAATCCAACATGTAAAGTCCTTTTGCATCAGAGCCGTACAATTCATATTTTCTGATTAAATCTTCTGCGCTTTTTTCTTCTTCACCTTGTTCCTTAATAAACCAGTCTAAAAATTGCATAGTACGAAAATCCTTGATTTTAAAAGCTTCCTCATAGATGTTGTTAATAGATGCAGTTACATATTGCTCGTGCTTAAGGGATTCATCCAATGGAGTTTTATAATTGACAAATGATACATTTGGTGATCTTATTTCACTTAATATAACACTGTGTGAATTATTTTGCAAATATTCCATAAAAAGCATTGCATGATCTCTTTCTTCTTGTGCTTGAACTTTAAACCAGTTTGAAAAACCATCCAATCCTTCATTTAAGTAATAATTTGACATATCTAAATATAAGTAAGCTGAATAAAATTCTTTGTTAATTTGTTCATTTAATAAATTTGATACTTTTTCATTTAACATATTTATTCTCCTTGTAGTTTAATTTATATTGATATAATACCCACTAAAATATTATTAAAACATTTTTTTGAAATAGGAAATCACTTCTTTTGAAATTTAACATAAACTATATGGAGGTGATTACTATGAATTGTATGGATAATGTTGTAGTTACAGGTTATAGTCAAAATAGATATATGATACTGTTGTTAGAATTAAGAGATGAAGGGGACTATGTTTGTAAAAAGACATTTAATTTTACTGATATGGAGAGAGTTTCTACACATAGTATAATGAACGAAGATGAGATTGTTTATTTGGTAGACTCATATAACAATAAAATTAGTAAGTTTGATTTTAACTCAAATAAATATGAAGAAACAACCGTAGGCAGGGATCCAAGGCATTTATGTAAGAACAAAGAAAATATTTATGTAACTAATTTTGAATCAGACAATATTTCTGTTATAGATATAGAAAATTTCACATTGACAGGTTCTATTCCGGCTGGAATAAAGCCTCATGATATAAAATTTTGTGAATACAACAATAATTTATACATATCATGCTATGAAGAAAATCAAATTATAGAATACAATTTACAAGGCGGTATTAAAAATTATTTTAATACTGAAGGTAAGCCAATGCATTTTTTTGTTGAAAATAAAAATATTATAGCTATGACATATTATACTAATGGAAATATTTATACAAAAATTAATTTTATTAATTTAACAACAAATGAAATAGAAGATGTAATAAAAATAAAAGGCCTTGCATCTGATATGGATTACGATATTAAAAATAATTTGCTATACTTAATAAATATAGATGATAAAAGCCTGTATATAATAGATGCAAAAAAAAGAAATATACTTAAACGTATATTTATAGGCGGGTATCCAGAGGGGTTATCATTTGGAGAAAATAATATCTATGTTACTAATTCAAAAAAAAATCAAATCAGTATCATAGATATAGCTACATTTTCTGTAATTAGAAACATGGATTTGGGGTTTTCGCCTGCATGTATTAAAGTTGTAAATTAATTTATTAAATCAGACGTTAATGTTTTTATAATGCTGCCAAAGATTTCTTCAGGATTTGAATCCCATTTCTTGCATATATTTTTTGCTAAAATTTCAGTTGGAACATTTATACTGAGATTAAAAATAACGGATTCATTTTCCATTACCTGAAGAGATACTATAAATTCATCATTTCTTTTATAATAATGACCAAGCAACTCCCTTTGTCTTTTTAATTCTTTTTTAAAATATGAAAAATTTGTAGCTATTTCATTTGTAAAATAATCAGGAAGTTTTTCGCCGAACATTTCCAATGCTTCAGTACCAGCTTCTGAAATTGAATAATATTCATTGCCGTTTTTTGAATTCAATTTAACAAATTTTGCATCACATAAATCAGATAAAAGCTGCTGAAGAGAAAAGTAGTCCATATAATTATTATCTAAAATATGATTTGTAATTTCTATATTAGTCATTGGAATATTTATGTAATTTAAAATATATAAAAGCTTTAATTTATCTTGTGCAATTTTATTACCGCTTTCCATATAAACCTCCAGTTAATTATATATACATTATTATATCAAATATTATATTAATAACAACATCTTTTTATGGTAAATTTTTATTGTGTAGCTTTTTATAAAAAAGTATTATATAATATAAGTGACATAAAAACTGTTATACGAGGTGAAGAATTATGAAAAATAAAATTATTTTGACAATATTGCTAACGGCTACAATATTGTCCGGCTGTTCAAATAGTAATAATGAACCTGTAACATCAGATACTAATGATGTACAAGCAGAGGTGCCGGCGGATGAGTTGAATGAAGATAAAGATAACGAACAAATAAACACAGAAAATCAACAAAAACTAGATGTTGATCCTGTTGCATCTATAGATATGTCTCTAGAACCAAATGAAATTGGTGAAATAATGATTGTTATGTATCATGGTATAGGGGATAAAGAAGGTGATTGGCAAAGAACTCCTGATAATTTTAGAAAAGATTTAGAATATATGTATCAAAATGGATATAGAATGATAAGTTTAAATGATTATGCTAAAGGAATAATTAATACACAAGCAGGCTATACCCCTATTATATTGACATTTGATGATGGAAGACAAAATAATTTTGATATAACAGAAGAAAATGGCGAATTTGTAATTAATCCCGATTGTGTAGTTGGTATATTAGAAGAGTTCAAGGATAAATATCCTGATTTTAATGTTACGGCGAGCTTTTTCTTAAATTCAAACCCTTTTGGGCAACAAGAATATGTAGATTATAAATTAAAATGGCTTGTGGACAATGGATATGATGTTGGAAATCATACCTATACTCACGATGAATTAGAAAATTTAAATGATGAAGAAATTCAATCTGAAATTGGATCTATCAATAATATACTTCATCAGTATATACCTGATTATGAAGTAGAAACATTAGCCCTTCCTCATGGGAGCAATCCAAAAGAAGAATACGCTTCATATGTACTGGATGGTTCATATGAAGGGAAAAATTATAAAAATATTGCTGTGTTAGATGTTGGCTGGAGACCTGCATATTCACCATTTGATACATGTACAGATTTTAGCAGCTTATATCGTGTTACAGGAAGTGAAATGAACGTACAAAATTGTGGTATATACGATTACTTTAAACAGTTTGAAGAAAATAAAAGAGAAAAATTTGTAAGCGATGGAAATCCAAATGTAGTGACAATTCCTAAAAAATATGAAGAATATATAAACATGGATATTGTAGGGGACAAAATATTAAATATATTTGAATAGTAAATTGTGATATGAAAATAGTATTTCACAACATAAAATAGTTCCCGTAATGTATACTACGATTTGTTGAAACCTTAAATTCATTTGTTTATGAAAAAGTTTCTTTTAATTGCTTAATGTCGAAAATTGCTGGTTGCTCCATATTGATGTACATCAATATGGAGCTTTTATGATAAAAAATGTTGAGAAAATAATAAAAAACTATTATAATAAAATATAATTTATAATAGAATAATTTGAGGAGTGCTGCTTATTGAATTCATCATCATGGATTGCCATATATATGCCAATATTTATAATATTTTTTATAATTATACCGCAACAATATGAAGTACAAAGACATATAGCTATGAAAAATAGCAAGAAAAAGAGAGGGAATGTTATGACTAATGAAGTAGTAAATAAATATATAGGGAAAAATTGCAAAATATCTACAGGTTCTTATGGTACAACTGTAGTAGGGAAAATAATTAATGTAAATGAAAACTGGATTGAAGTTGAAACAAAAAAGGGCATAGAACTTGTAAATGCAGAGTTTATACAAAGTATTAAAATTAAGCAATGGTTTCAATAAAATATTTGTACTATGATTAACTAGATACTTATTGTAATAGATCATTATATAGTGACATTATAATTATATGAAAAGTTTAAAACCCTATTCAAAATTATGTTAATATTGAATAGGGTTTGTTGCTTAAAGACTATTTTTTATTTAACAGTATACATGCCTTTGCTTTCCATATATTTAAATATGGATTCACCATGTTGCTGTTCTTCTTTTTGTATATGATTTAGGACACTTCGAACTTGAGGGTTGCTAAATTCAAAAATGGCCGTATCATATGAGTTTGAAACATATTTCTCTGTCATAAGTAAATCGTCGCACATTTCTTTGTCAGAACGGTTGTTCATTAGTCCACTGTTACCGTTTGATTGCTGAAACTGAGGCATGTTTGACCTCATTTGCCCGGACTGCATCTGTGACTGGCTTGATTGCATGCTTTGTTGTGCATTTTGACCTGATTGCATGCTTTGCTGGCTTGACTGCTGCTGATTGTTTGTAGATGGAATCTGTCCGTTGAGCAGTTGATTAATAGTGTTCAAGTGCTCTTGCTCTTGTTTGGCATTGTTTCTTAAAATTGTTTTTAATTGTGAACAGGATGCTTGATTAGCATAATTTGTATACTTTTGAATACAAAGTTGCTCATGGTTTTTTTGATCTTCAAGCAAAAACTTTTCTTTTGTAGATAAATTAAAATTCATTATAAAACACCTCCAATACTATTATTTTCAAAAACAAATAAAATATCCTACTAAAATATTAAAACTAAATCTTTTAATCAATTTAAGTTGATGATAAAATATTAATTATAAGGTATTTTTTTATCAATGGAGGACAACTTATGCCAGCTGCTTACGCACATTATACTTTTGGTGAACAGATTTTGAATCAGCTAGAAGGTAATGTAAAAAAAATTGTTTCAGAAAATTTAGATTTATTTAACATTGGTTTACATGGACCGGATATTTTATTTTATTACAGACCGTTAAGCTCAAACCATATAAATAAACTAGGTCATGAACTTCATAATATTTCATCAAAAACATTTTTTGAAAATGCAAAGGAAATTATAAATGTTATAAATGATTGTGATGACAGGGATAAGGCATGTTCTTATATAATAGGATACATATGTCACTTTATGCTAGATAGTACATGTCATCCTTGTGTAAGAAAAAATGAATCAGATAATCTTACACATAGTGAAATAGAAACGGAATTTGAAAGAATGCTGATGGAAAAAAATAAATTAGAACCGATTTCATTCAAACCTACATCTCATATAAATCCAACTTTGGATTATTCTGAATACATATCTTGGTTTTATGAAGGAATATCAGCAAAGAAAATATTATCATCACTAAGGTCAATGAAATTATATTTGAATTTGCTGGTAGCTCCAGGCCGCATAAAGAGGTGGTTTATTATTTTAGCTATGAAAGTGTCGGGCAACTATGATAGTATGATTGGGTTAATTATGAACTATAAGAAAAATTTAGAATGTAACCAAATAAATAAAAATTTATATAACTTATATTTAGATGCAATTACACCCACTATTGCTTTAATTAATGAATTTTATAATGAACTTAAAAACAATAAGCCAGTTAATGAAAGATTTGATAGAAGTTTTGTTTAAAATAATATAATGATTTTCTACTTGTAATTATTATTGGACGAGAGACACCCTTTGTGAGAAATTGTTAAGAGGAAAACATTTATATGGCATAAAGGGGTAAAATGGTTGATATTAAGCGAATTTTTATTAAAGAATTCCTTGCAATATAATTTTATAAGTGGTATAACAATATATGTGAAAATAAATGGAGAGTGTGAACATTATTTTCAATAATATAAAATCTATTATAAAATTAAGGTAGGTAGAAATGAGATTATTATTTTATGTATTAATTAAGACAGAAAAATTAGATGATATTTTATCTGAATTTGCACGTAAAAATATTAGTGGTGCAACTGTTTTAGAAAGCATGGGTATGGCAAGATTACTAAGCCATAAACATGGAGAAGAAGATATTCCTTTTTTAGGTTCATTAAGGAAGTTTTTAAATCCTGAAAGAGAAAAGGGTAATTTAATATTTGCAGTTATAGAAGATGACCAGTTAAACGAAGCAGTAAATATTATCGAAAGTATTGTAGGCGACTTATCAGCAAAAGACAATGGTGTTGTTTTCAGTTTACCTATTGATTATTCAAAGGGGATTTATAAAAGTGGAAAATAAAATACTATTTAATGTTGCAATACTATTATTTTCGGGAATTATATTTGGAAGACTGGTTGAGTATATTAAACTTCCAAATGTTACAGGATATCTTATAGCTGGCCTTTTGCTGGGACCATCAGCTTTTAATATAATACCAATGGATATGGTAAATAACTTTGCAGTAATTTCTGACATAGCACTAGGGTTTATTGCTTTTTCTATTGGTAGTGAATTTAATCTTTCTTATTTTAAAAGAGTAGGTATAGCACCTATTGTAATAGCCATTATGGAATCACTCGGAGCAATTATACTTGTGACAGCAACTTTAATTATTTTAAGATTTGATTTAAAGCTTTCTATTATGTTAGGTGCTATAGCAGCTGCAACTGCACCGGCTCAAACTATAATGGTCATAAATCAATATAAAGCGAAAGGCCCTTTAACCTCTATGCTTATGAGCGTCGTAGCAATCGATGATGCAACTGCACTAGTTGGATTTGGATTTGCATCAACAATAGTTAAAATGATGTCTTCTGCACTTGATACTAATCTTTTATTATCTATATTAAACCCTATTTATGAAATAATTATATCTTTTGTGTTAGGTGCTGTTGCAAGCATTATAATGAAGCTAATGTTCAAATGGTTTAAAAAATCATCAAACAGACTTTGTATTGTTATAGCTTTTATTTTAATAATCTATTGGTCTTCTGTTAAGTTGCATGGTTCACCATTGTTGGCATGTATGTCTTTAGGAGGCATGCTGGTAAATATTTTTAAAGATATTGATAGTATTGTAGAAATAACTGATTCATTCAGTCCGCCTATATTTATGATTTTCTTTGTTATATCTGGGGCGGGCTTTCAAATTTCTGCACTTCAAGGAATAGGACTAATAGGATTACTGTATGTTGTTATGCGTGTTATAGGTAAGTGGGTTGGCGCTTGGACAGGTGGAAAATTAACTAAGCAAGAGGACAAAATATGCAAATATTTAGGACCTACCCTTATGCCGCAGGCAGGAGTTGCATTGGGATTAATTGTTGCAGCAGGAAATGTTGTTCCCGATTATGCACCTCAAATTCGAGTTATTATTTTATGCTCAACATTCATTTATTCAATAATTGGACCTGTTGCTGCTAAAATAGCACTTGTTAAATCAGGTGAAATTATAATACAACAGGGACATTAGGATTAATAATAATTAATATGTATAATTTAATAAGTACATCGTTTTATTTAAACATTAAAATAATAAAACATAAAAACATCTATGATGATAATTAATCTTTAATCATAGGTGTTTTTATTTGGTTAATAAAAAAATAACGGGGTATAAATAAATATATTATAAATTAAAGTTGTATTTAATAAAATTTAATATATTTTTATAACACTTAAAAATTAGTTCTAGACATATTTTACAAGGAGACCTGCAATGGAAAATGAAAAAATAAATATAAACTCAGAAAAATATAAAAAGCCAACCAAAGAAGAAATAAAAAAGATTCTAACAAAAGAACAATA
>SWCH01001407.1_pt1 | contig 16750 bp, 6 predicted proteins | sample 4690051 | NCBI WGS metagenome assembly SWCH01 (sample SAMN10267282, study PRJNA491770) | bioreactor metagenome | isolation source: DHS bioreactor inoculated with | place: Japan: off Shimokita Peninsula | reverse complement strand
ACAGGGCTGTCAAAAGAGGAAATTTTAAAATTGAAGGAAAATTCAAACTAATTAAAGAGATTATACAAAATTATTTACACAGCCACAGCCACTAATTACAGACAAAAATACCAGCTCTCGCTGGTATTTTTGTTTAGTTTATTTTAAAATCAAAGCATACAATCTGTCAAGCATTATTGCTGTTTCAGCTCTCGTTGCGTGGGACAAAGGCTTGAATCTTCCATTGTCGCCCTTTATCAAACCATTTTCAACCGAAAGCAAGGATTCTCCGGCTGCCCAGGATGCTATGGCATCCCTGTCTTCAAATTGAGACAGCAATGTATCGTCTGTACCTATATATCCTAATTTCTTGAGAATATTTGCCATTACAACGGCTATTTCCTGTCTGGTAATGGTTCCTTCAGGGTCGAATACCATATTGGATTCTCCCTTCATTATACCCTCCTGAACCGCCTGCAATACAATTTCATTGTACCAGCTGTCCTCTTCAACATCATTGAAGTTTAATGAGCCGGTTGTGCCCGGTCTTGATTTCAGCGCCCTCATGGCAAGAGCTGCAAATTCCGCCCTGGTTATACTCTCTCCGGGAGCAAATATTTTATCTCCTCTGCCGGATATAATACCCCTGGATGCCAGAGAAAGAATGCATTCCTCTGCCCATTCATATCCCTTAAGGTCATTGAAGCTCATAGGATTTTCGACTATATAGTAGTCTCCGGATTCATAAGCCGTAAATGTAATCACATTGTTCTCGGCATCATATATGCCTCCGATATTTATTTCCTTGCCGTCTTTTTTAAGCACTACGGTAGTATTCTTACCGCCTCCTGCATAGGACAACTTAATATTGGCAGGTCCGGATTCAAGCTTTTCAGTCTCCACTGTAACGGAAGTATACTGTGCTGACTTTCTAAGCCCAACAGTCATATCCTGTGAAGCCAAATCCTGTGAATTTATTCTTACTATCCCCTCATCAAATTTAAAGCTGACAGCAGAGCTTAATCCCTTGGAAACAACAAAACCTGTTTTTTCAAAAGAAGACATCATCTTGTCATTAAAAGAAAGTATATCCTTCAAGTTCTTAATATCACCCGTGTTTACAGAATCAGAGCTTACAGGAATTGATGAATTTTTCTCCATGGCATAACTTATCGTGCTTATCAAATCATTTATGTTGGAAGACTCATTGTCATCACCTGCTTTATCTATGAGTTTGCCTGCAGAAGCTATGATATCTTCAAATACGCTGTCCAGTACCTTCACATCACCTGTCAGCTCAGTCAATGCTTTCATGGTGTTGTTCAAATCTCCAATAAGCTGCTGAGCAGATTTTCCATCCATTTTATCATAATCTATATTGTTCAGTACTTTTTTGGCGGTTTCTCTAGCAGCCTGTTTAATTTGCGCATCTGTGAGACCCTTATTAACTATATCTTCTACCAGATTCTTCAAATCTTCGTTTTTGATGTTTCCTGAATCCACATTTGTCTTCGGAGAATCTGAGCCTCCGGCTATATTTGTACCCAAATCATTCCCATAATTAGTGGTATATCTCCAGTTAACTTCATCTCCTGCATCTACTCTGTAGTAGCCCGCACTTACAGGAATGTAGTAGCCGTTTACATTTACCATCCAGCCGCTGCCTCTGCCGTGGTCGAATTCGCCTTCCCACTTGCCGTTAATTTTTATTGCTTCCACGTAAACACCCATGCTTGTTTTTTCACTTGCTCTTATGTTTTCCTCACCAAGTCCTTTTACAAGTATGCTGTATACCGTATCTCCTCTTTCCCATTCAACAGCTTTGTTCCTTACTTCATAGCCTCCGCCGATGGTCAAAGTGTCAACAGACAGATATACATTTGTTTCTGTTGAAGAACCCTGCTCTTTAACAGTCACTTGGACTTTTGCAGGCCTGATTAGTGTATAGTCTGCACCGTCAGAAGTAACAGGCTCACAGCTTATGGTAAATGTTCCTGTTGCATCAGCTGTAAATGTTGCCTCGCCTATTTCATCTGTGACAGCAGTTTTGCTGCCAAATCTGATTGTTTGCCCTACAACAGGAGTTTTATAAGTATCATTAAATTCATCTACATTGTACTGCTCCATTTTTACAGTAAATGTACCGCCCTTTGTCAATTCTGTTCCAGGAGATACATTAAGCTCTGTAATGGTTGGGTTCCATATATCACCTACAACCATTACAAGGCTGTCATATTCTGAAATCAAATCTGTGGGCAGAGTAAGTCCTCCCACTCCGTTTACCATCCACTGCCAGCCCTTTGACGAATCCAAGCCTTCTAACTCAGGACCTATTCCATTAATTATGTCCCCTTCCTCAGGCTCGTAATCCACTCCTGCACTGTCCAAAGCTTTTTTTATGGTATCAATATATGTGGTGTGACCTGCTTCTATATCAACTCTAGTTTCTTCAAGCAGAGTGTTTCCGAGCCCCTCTGCTCTGACCGTGGCAGTTCCCGCATGTATATCCGTAACTGTCACGTTTTTTTCCACTGTAAGGCCTATGGCTCCAGCCAGCAGCTTGTACTCTCCCGGCTCCACATCAAACATCAGCTTATATGAGCCTTCGGAGTCAGACTTTATTTCATTTGTATATCTCATATTGTTGTCTGATATACGGGTTAGCTTCATGGTGACAGTGCTGTCGGGCAATGTATTCCCATACAGGGTTATTTCATTGCCATAAGTTGTTACATATGCTGTCAACCCATTAGAAGCAAAAGCTTCAATCGGCAGTACAGGGAGCATCATTGCAAGTATCAGCAATACTGCCAATACTTGCCTTGCTTTATTTTTCATTGTATTTATCATTTACTCTACCCCCTGTATAGTTATTGCGTCTTTGAGAGATCTGATATTTGCAAGGCTGTCCCAAAGCATAACCTTAATATAGTATTCTCCATCTTGAGGAACCTGAAAGGATGCTCCCAGCAGCTGTTTTTCCTTAGGCATAAACCGCGTGCTGATATTAATCTGATCAACCGTAGAATCGTCCATCTTATCATATAAATTCACTATAAAAACAACATCTTGATTTATATCAGAAGTATTTTCACAGCTGAACATATACAAGTTATTGTATCCTGTTACTGTTACGCTTTTATCCTCATACACACTGAAAAGGTTCCTGTCCTTCACCGCAACTTCAATATATGAAGTATATTCCTTTTCATTAAAGATATATTTAACAGACACTTTAGCAGTACCGGAGGCTTTGACCGTAACCTCACCTTCATTTGTAACCGATGCCACATCACTGTTGTTTGTACTATATTCCATGTCAGAGGATATTACATTTCCCACATCTGTAATAACAGTGAGCTTAATAGTTTGATTAGTGTCCAATACAACATTTCCCGGCAATATGGAAATATTCTTTATATCTCCTATGTCCCCGGAGCCTGCCCAAACAATATTTTCCCATGCAGTTCCTCTTCCAGCAGGAGAGTTTTCCTTATTTTTAAGGTAGTTGTTTATGCTTGCCAAGGCTTGTATTCCCTGAGGTGTACCGAAATTTGGGTCATATATTGTGGTATACGCAAAGGTACCGTCTCCCAGATAATAGCTCATAAGAGCTGTTAAGGCGTTTCCGCCCGGCTTAATGAATCTTTCGTCATTTTGAGGATCTATGCCTATAGATACCAAACCCATTATGACCTGTGACAAAGAGCTGGAATTTACGGTCCCCCAGCTTCCGAACCTGCCGTTTGAAAGCTGTCCTTCATTGCTTAGCCAGTTTACAGCTTCATCTACAGATGATTTTACATCATTTCTCGTAAAATAGTATGGAGCCAAAGCATACATTGCCATTCCTGTCATATCTGGATCCAGAGTAGAACCTCCTCCAAATGCCCAGCCTGCTCCGCTTTTATTTTGGGGATTGATTATGTAATCCACTAGGAAGCTTTTGTTTATGGGACCTGTATATTCATCTGCTTTACTTCCCACTCCGTTTAAAGTAATAAGACCGAATATAACAGCATTTATTCCCTGACCTATACCGCCTCCTGCTGTTCCATCAGTTATTTCTTTAATGAAGTCTATATATCCACTTTGCCCATTGCTGCTTGCATACAGTGCATCATCATACACAAAATTAGTTACATCAGCACCTGCAGACATAAGACCTATGGCTATTCTTTCATAGTCTGTCATACCACCTCCTGCAGAGCCTCCGTTGTTTTTAATTGCAAGCTTCGTTCTTTCTATATATTGGGGGTCAATGCTTAAAGGATCAACTCCTGCAGCATTAACTGCAAATACATCCCAGTCGCCTAGGATACCTCTTCCCCTGTAATAATTCATGCTTTTCGTCAAAGCATCTTTTATTTCTTCGTGGGTTATCTGCTTAATCTCTGTTTTTTGCACATATACTGCTATATAAGAGCTTATACCTTCATTAGCTGCGGCATATGCGGTTATTTTAGCTGTACCTTCTCTGATGCCTGTTACGGAGCCATTGCTGTCAACAGTGGCAATATGCTCATGACCGCTGCTCCACAGAACATTCTCACCTCTTAGGGGTTTTTCTCCTATTTTTATTTCTGCGGACAGATCAAGCCGGTTCCCTGTTTCAACTGTATTTTTAGCATATACTATCTCTATTTCAGCGGAAACAATGCTATCCACCACAGTAACACTGCTTACACAGCTTAAGCCGGTTCCCTCTATATATGCCCTTACCTGTGCTGTTCCTGCATTTACAGCCCGGATTTTCATGCCTTCTATTTTTACTATACCTTCATCAGAAGACTCCAGGACCATACCTTGTGCCTTGTTTATTGCCAAGCCTCTTTCATCCTTCACCTCAATACCCGGCTGGTACAAGGAGCCTGTCCTTAAGGTGTAATCTTCATCACCATCTATAAAGTTTATGGCTTCAGGCACTTGCTTTACAGATGTATCTCTGAATTTGTCCAGCCTTCCGGTGCCCATGGCATATACAACACCTGATGGACCTGCCTCAGATGCAAATCTTTGTGTTCCTGCACCTGTCTTTCTCAAAAGCTGCCCATCATTTAAATCCACAACATATATGTCTGCAGAGTAGGAATTACCCATGGCAACATATACGATACCATACTGGGATATGTTAAGGGGATATTTTAAATCCCATGATAGTGCTGTCCCCATATTAGCAGCCTTGTATACTAAGAAGGCAGAAGGCTCGCTGCTTTGATTTTCAGTTATCCTGTATATTTCATTGTTAGAATTCTTATAGTACAAAGCACCATTGTAGGATACAGGGGCATTTGCATAGACACCTGCATTGCCTGCAGATAACCTCCACTGCTGCTCTCCTTCAGCATTAAACTTATGTATATAGTTTTCATCAGAATGCATTGCATTATCTCTTGCTGCAATAGTAACAAAGTAAATATTTCCCTCTTCATCCGTGGTTATCTGTCTGTTGTTATCGTTCATGTTAAAGCTTGCAGCATCGAACCTTGCTATAGGATAGCTGGTTATACCCTCTTTTTCCGGCGATTTAATCCATATCTGTCTGTCTTCATCCTTTATCTTTTCCAAAGATGTATCATAGGCTGCTAATAAAGAGCTGCCTGCCACATAGATGGTTTTTCCATCGCTGCTGAGAGATGGGGAGCTGGTTCCAAAGCCTATGACAAACTCTGTATTCCACAGCAGTTTTCCGCTGTCTGTATCCACAGCGTAAATTCTTCCATTTATATCCGAAGCATAAAATACTGTCTTACCGTCTCTTTCTCCTATTACTCCCACATGGGATACTGCAGCCTGTTCCTTCATATCCACAGTCCACCTTACTCTGCCCTGAGAATCTATACTGTATATTTTTTTATCAGAGGACGCTGCATAAGCATTCCCCTTGCCGTCAACAGTAGGCACAGCACTTCCTTTGCCTCTCTCCTGGTATATATTTACACTGTACCTTAGCTCTCTGTCAGGACCTATGCACTGTACATATCCATACTTATCTATTACATATACATTGTCATTACTGTCTGTTACGGGATAAGCATCATCCCGCAGGTTATGCTCCGTTCCGTAGGAAAAGCTTCTGGTCCATTCAAATTCTATGCTGTTAGATTCCAGCTCATCAGCATACACCGAAGGAGCTGCAGCATTTAAAACCATAAGCAACGCCAATAATATTGATATAATTTTTTTCATTTGCTCCTCCTATTTTAAATTAATTTTGACTTCATCATATACTTCATCTGCAGATGAAAGCTTAAGCAGCACATACCAGATTCCTTCAGCCGGAACATTGATATTGAAGGAAATATTCCTTTCAACGACTTCAGGCATGTCTTCATTCACTGGCAAATCTCTCACAGCGAGGGCTGCTGCCCTTGTTTCTCCCGTGGAGCTGTTTACCAGATCCGCAGATATAATTAAATTTTCCACAGTTTTCAAGGTGCCGTTTTTAACAGTAAAGGATACGGTATTCATTGCGTTATTTATTAGAGACGGTCTTCCCTTCAGATATATTTCAATACCTGAGGAGGATTTTTCCCCTACTGTATATGCAAATATCCCTCTTGGGCCCGTACCTGTATATATCACTCCATCATCTCCTACAGTCAATGTCAGAGGACTGGTTGCATTGTATTGGTCCTTTATATATGTTTCCCATACAGTCCTGCCGTCTTCAGCACTTGAAGCTATGGTCTTCATGCCGTGGGTGTATACAATTCCGTTTTTAATTATAGGAGGTCTTTCCTTAAGCTGTGAATGTATGCTTGAATATCCTCTGTCTATTTCTATCTTATCCTTTTCCACATCAGAAAACTTAACACTTCCGTCCTTTTCAAACCCATACAGGTATGATTGTGTCTTATCGTATGCAAATGCATACAGGTATATATCACCATTATCATCAGAGGATGCAGTGAAAGTCTTCTTCACAGGATTTTCCCACAGCAGCTCTCCTTCTGCGGAAACATATGCGGCACTGTAAGCATTTCCATTTTTAACCTCTGCCAGTATGTTTTTGTCAGCTGTAATGTGCTTTACAGTAACGATTGATTTATCCTCAAAGGTATGCAGTACCTGAGTTTTGTTTTCTGATACTCTGTAAAGTACATTCCCTGATGATACGTAGACAATCTCATCAGCCGATACATCCATTGAGTCTGCACCTTTGATATTCATCTGTTCCTTCAGACTACCGTCCTTATTTAAAACATACAGTATTCCTCCATCAGACAGCATGTAAATGTAATTATCTCTCACCTCAAATTCCTTTACGATGCCTCTGCCATAGCTTTTGCCCCAAAGTATGGAGCCATCTTTAGATTCTACTGCTGCAACAGACAGGGTGTTGTAATCAAACACATAGATTATGCCATTGCTGTCCAATATAGGATAGCTTATTTCCATACCGTAAACAGCTGCCACCTCACAAGGCTCCTGCCATATGTCTGTACCGTCAGACTTATTTACAGCATAAATCTTGTTAGTATTTACATATATTAAATCATCGTAAATTCCTTCTGCATGATATGCTCTCTTGGCATCCCACGACCCATCGGCAGGCCTTTCCCACAGTATGGTGTAATTGCTTTCCACTACAGATACAGGAATAGTTATTTTTATTTCATCATTACTTGTTGCCCATACATCCACAGATGTAGTGCCCTTTTCCCTGCCTATTACGGTTATATGTCTGTGAGCTCCGTTATTTTCACTGTCTCTTTGCTGTAACATTGCAATTGATGAATCATCTATACTGCTGGATACCCTTTCATCAGGCATGTAGTCTCCATGCTGGTCTGCCACGAATATATGAAACCCTACTAAATCATATGCAACCAAATCTACGCTTTCGATATAATTTTCTTCATATTCAGCAAGGGTAAAATACTCTCCAATAACAGCATATATGCCTGAAGCAACAGGAGTTTGCTTAACTACCACCTCTATCTGCGAAGCTATGTCCGATCTTCCCTCCATATATACCCTTATTTCTGCCTTTTCAGATACTTTACCTGCAGTACCTTCTATATCAGCTACTGCCGTGACCTTACCTGACGGAGAAAGTGTAATTATATCCTCCCCTTCTGTCAATTCATATACAAGCTTAACAGACGGAATAGGAATTCCGTATTGATCCAATACCGTTGCCGCAAGATTCAATTCTTTTCCTTCATACAAAGATACATTTTCTTCAGTCTTTATATATGTAGGTACCTGTTCATAATCTGCAGTATACATGAGCTTTTCCATCTTTCTTCCTCCCGTACTGACTAATGCTTCTCTGTACAGGCTGTCATTTACAAGGGCTATGGCATTAACCCCTCTGTCAGTTGAAGAGCTTGCTATGTCCGTATAGGCTATAGGGTTTCTGTCTTCGTCCAAAATCACCGTGCTGGTATACAAATATCCTCGGCTGTCCTCACCTAAGAACTTAAAATTTCCATTTCCCCAGCTTGGGAGAAGCTCCACATCTCCTGTGGTATATTCTCTCATAACAGTTCCATCATCAGGATCAAGCTTGACAAGCCTTGTTTTGACAAAGTATGAAGATCCTTCCACAATTTCCGCTATGTTGAAATATATGCCTCCGTCACTATCTTCATACAAGCCTGCAGACACACTTTTATATTGCTTGGACCATATTTCGCTTCCATCAGCTCCTGAACGCTTGGACAAAGTATATCCTAAGTCGGTTGGATATGATAAATAGATGAAACCCTGACTGTCTATGAATATCCCTGACAAAGAGCTGTCTTTGATATCCACAACAGCTTTTGTAAACAGCTTGTCTCCTGAGGTATCGTAGCAGGTCAGTCCATCTGCATCAAGCATATATATCTTATTTCCATAGATACCTATTTGTATTTCATTCACTATAATCCTGTCGTGAGAAGCTATGGTTTTTATTTTTCCGCCGGATAAGTCCACCATCTGTGTAATATTCATGAATAATCTGCTGCATACAAACAAGGAACTGTCCTTTTCAACCTGCTTTACTAATATTGGAAGATTATCGGCATATATTTCCCCTGTTTCAATATCCATCAGATAGCCGCCTCCGCCTAACATCGCATCCTCCACATATAAATATTCTCTTCCTTCTATAGTGAAAATATCCTTTACCATGCTAAATCCATTATTTTTATAATTAAAAGCATATGTATCGTCAACCTTAAGATCCAAATCCATCCTTTTTATAAATGAGCCTTCACGGTAGTAAATATATCCTCCTTCGGAAAATACTCGTTTATCATAACTACTGACAAATCCTGTTTTTGAAGACTGCAGCAGCACCTTTCCTTCCAATGGCTCACGGACATGAAGAAATAAGTCGTTGGAATAGTTTTCTGTCAATAATAAACCCGGATAAGATGCCAAATGGTATATTCCCGGTTCCTTTGCCGTCAGCAAGCCGTTTCTGTCTACCCGGGCAACATTTTCAGGATATCCCTCCCAGTTAAATGGTAAGTTCACAAAAGCAGATTTGTTTGCTCTTTCGAGCTGCGCCTTGTTTCCAACATATAGTCCCAAGAAATTACTGGATTCATACAAGGAATCTAAAGCTACTGATACCCCCAACTGTTCTGTGGTATAATCCTTCCCTGTCCATTTTGTATCAAAATCCCAATAATTATTGGTAAAATCTATAGGGCTGCCATTTTGAAGCACTGCACCGTTACTTATTTTAATAGTATAGCTGTAATCAACATCCAGTCTCTCTCCCTCTCTTGAAAGATCCAGCCTTATAACAGTCTTGGTACTGTCAAGGACTAACACATCATGAAATTCCTTTGTATAATCCTGCCTTTCAGGTCTGTCGCTTCTCATGGATATTCCTTCTACGGTTACCTGTACCTTGCTGCTTGGAGCAGTTAGCTCTACAGGACCGCTCATTTGCATGGTTACATCAACGTTGTAATAATTTTCTGTACTTCCCTTTTCAGGCTTTAGAATACCATCATATACAGCTTCTTCATCCTTCACTTCAAAATCTGCAGTTTGTGTTAGCTCACCTGCCACATCAGTATTGATATATGCCTTGTACTTACCTGTCTCTAACTTGAAATCAAATACATATTGACCTGATGAATCAGTTTTTTGCTGATTGATATATACTCTGTTTCCCTGCTCATCCTTCACAACCAGAGAAGCATTGGCACCAACACTTGAAACTCCGGTTATTTTAACCGAGCTGCCATCTACCACCACATCGTTGTACACCTTGAAATCAAATTTTACACTTGAAGTTTCCGATACCATGTATGCAGTGTAATCTCCACGCTTCAGATCTGTCTCAAATAGAGCTTTTCCATTTTTTGATTTTTCCTGTCCTATGTAGACACGGTTGTTATCCTTGTCGGTTATAACCAATGAGATATTTTCATCATCACCCTGTTGTGACTCTATAGATACCTTGTTGCCGCTTACCTCTATGGTATAGGGCATGGTGGCGCCCAGCACGGGAAGCATGTTAAAAATCATTACAAACAGCAGTATAATAGCTGTTTTCTTCATTGCTCCACCTCCTGTTCCTGTAGTATATTTATTGTACCGTTATGTTTACGGCATCAGATAATGGCTTGCCCTTGCTTAAATCGCTGTCATCAGGCCATCCATCCCATACCACTGCCTGCACCTTGTAGCCTTCACTTCCTTCAGGCAGCCTGAAACCTGCTCCCAGTGCTATACTTTCTCCTGCAGGTACATCCTTTTCAGCATAGCTGTAGTTTACCATTTTTCCTGATTCATCATATAGAGTGACTATGAGAAGTGCTGATTTAATTGCCGATCCTGAAGTTGTATTGTTTGTGGCAGTTGCTGTTATATTTGCATCCTGCCCTGCTGTAAGGGAGGATGGGTGGTTGATTGCAACACTAAAATCCTTCTCTTCTTCTTTTTCAACAACCTTAAATTTAACTGTGTAAGTATGTCCAATACCCATAGGAGGAACCATGCCAGGCATAAACTCTATAGTAGTATAGGTAACTGTCCCTTCTCCCACAGTATAAAAATGTATCGCCCCTGCTACGGTTCCATTAACAACATCGGCGTTGCTGTTTACCACACTAAAGTGTAACATGCTAATAGGAGAAGATTTTTCTTCCGTTACTCCCGAGCTGTCATCAGTCCAAAAAGACTCAGCATATATTGTTTGCCTTTTATAAGTTCCGTCAGGGTTCTTTTCCAGATAAATAATATTTTCTCCCTCTGAAAACCTTGCTTTTTCTACTTTTGATCCAGAATACGGTGTTTCACTAACTCTGAAATCTGACACATCAGCAAAAGCATTTACCGCAAAAACAGATAAGGCAACTGCAAATACTAATACCATTAAAATAATCTTTTTCATTTAAATTCTCCTCTTTATTTATTTTATCAGGCAATGCCTGACAATATCATATATAAAACCACAATAAGGGAATATCCGAAAGGATACTCCCCCTGTGTTTCAATTACTTGATAATTAATAATTGTCGTAATAAAATACTACAAAATCTCCTGGCTCCAATGCAATTATAGAAGCTGCAAATTCAGGTGGTAAAAGCACACCACCTCTTAATACCGTGTATGTCCAGCCTAATTGATTAACATAATCTGCCGATAATCCTGCAAGCGAACTTAAGTAGCTTCCTCCGCTGGATATGGTATAGCCTGTCGAGGATGGTGTTAAACTTGGTGAAAAACCATTCGCTTTAGCAGATGCAACCAATGCAGTCATAACAGATGGTGAACTTTTCAGTACATTGGACATATCTCCTCCAACTACGTCAGATGATGTAAAATTAGTAAGATTTACAGTCATGTTAACTGATGCAAAAAGAGGTGTACTTGTTGTAGAATCTATTGCAAGAACAGAAATATTATTTACTGAAGGAGTAACTGTCGCACTTTCAACCACCACATTTGAGGTTACCGATGCAACCCCCGCATCTGTGTAAGAAGCTGTTATAACGGCAATTCCATCTCCGCCTACTATAGTAACTGTAGTTGTTGCAGAGCCTGATGCCGGTGAAACTGTAGCTACTGTAGGATCTGATGTTGACCACACTACCTTGGAACCATCTACTGGAGCCGGACCATAACTATCATCAAGCCCCGTCACTGTCAAGTTAAAGCTTGGATCCCCAACCTCAACAATTTTGGTAAAATCACTGCTTGGCAGAGTAAGCATTGACAGCACACCGGGTGTACCAAATGCAGGAACCACATTCATTGAAAGCAGCATCATTACGATAACCATCATGCTCATGGTTTTTCTTAAGTTCTTTGTGCATAAAACATTCGTCATTTTGTTCATTATTTTTCCTCCTAAGTAATTTAATTTATATTATTCTCATTATTAGGAAAAAACTATCCCCCTTTCTTTCATATGCGGAGAATCCGCTTAGCATATGAACTATTCCCAATTAATTCATTATCTGCAAATTCTCCTTCCCCCAATGAGTAATAATCCTGTAAGAACATCAGTTAATATTTAAACCTATTTCCATAAGTCTTATCACTTACCTTTTTCTGCAATTAATAACATCAAATGATACTCCCTCGTAAAGAAATATGCTTGGATTTAATGGATTGTTATAAAATAAAAAGGAGGTTTAAATCAAATCGGTCTCTCCGATTCAATAAAAACCTCCAGTTTTCTGGTCAGTTATTATAATTTTATACTTTTTTTAATTTCTTCAATCCGTATTGGTTTTCCTTCTTGAACAATGATACGAATTTCTCCGTATTCGGTGTTCCTTATGAATTCCAGCAGCTTTAATTCCTTTTCGGTGGGCAAAAGTTTATTGTTGTTCATAATTCACCCTCAACTTTCATATAGCTGAAATAAAAAACGTATCACATAATCGTGATACGTTAACTCACACATTATGCTTCCCAGTTCTGGCAGGAGCATTATCATTCAACATGTATCTGACTTATCCTTTAAGGCTTCACAGTGACCGACTCGCAGGGAATTTCACCCTATTCCATATTTCATGAATGATAAACAATAATATTTAATTTTAACACAAGTTAATTAATTGTCTATTTTCCAAAGTATAACATATTTTTACAAAATTGTAAAGAGTAAAATATTTGTATTTTATCATTCTCAAAGGCTGGACGAATCATTCTACATCCTGATTGTTTTTATAATCATATGCTCTCATTGCTACAACAGCTGCCATTTCCCTTGTTACCTTTGATTTAGGGTCAAAATTATCATCATAACCAGTTATTAATCCTAAAGCAAATGCTGTTTCAACTTCTGATTTCGCCCAATTTGACACCATTTCCATATCTTTTATTTCGATATTTGATTTAGCAGTTTCCAAGCTCAATGCTCTAATTATTATTACAGCCATTTGTTCACGTGTGATATTGTCGTTAGGATTGAATTCCTTTCCGCTTCCTTCCACTATATTTGCTTTATATGCAGCATTTATATATGGATAAAACCAGTCCTTTTCATTGATATCTTCAAAATCGACTATATTGTCAATACTAATGTCTAGACCTAAAATATTAACTATAATCTTTGTAAATTCAGCTCTTGATATATTAGATTTTGGATTAAGCTCCCCTCCATAACCTGATATAAATCCATGTTTAGTTGCTCTTTTAATATCTTCAACAGCCCATGAGGATATATTCAAATAGTCTGAATAGAATTCTTCAATATTTATTCCTTCAGGTATTAAATTTCCATCAGTTACAGTGTTGGTTCCCCCAGTCGAATTTTTATCATCTGTATCTTCCCATTTTGAATTATCTTCACCTAAATCAACTCCATAATTAGTAGTATATCTCCACTGCATCACATCTCCATCTTCTAATTCATACAAACTTGCGCCATAATTAGGGTACCATCCATTTACATTGAACATCCAACCACTTCCTTCACCATGGTCAAATTCTCCGTCGCCGTCAATAGACTCAATATATATGCTGTTATATTTTGGATTAAACGATACTTTATATTCTATGCTTCTTTTGTCTAACTCTCTCTTAAGTACATCCCAAGCAGATTCTCCCAATGTAAATTCAATTTTTGCAGGTCTTATAACATAACCCTTACTAATAGTTTTTTTGTCTATTGATAAAGTGATATGACCTTTTGTTGTACCCCCATTTCCAGGATCCTCATTACGTACACGTATAAAGTAACTTGTTTCAGCCGAACCATACTTAACTATAATAGTTATAGTTCCTTTAACACTGCTGTCGAACCCTAAAAAAGTAACTTCTTCAGAACTAATAATCTTTTCAGTACCATCTGTATAAATTGCTTTAATACTCATTCCTTCAGTACTAAAACTATCTCCAACAATATATTCGGTTTTAAAGTCTCCACTAAGAATTATTTCGCTAGCTATGGCTGCATCGCTGAATATTGGATAATTATCCCCTTGACTCCAGTTTTTATAGCTATTTACACCACTATTCAGATACTCTGTAACTGTACCGTCATTCATCTGTTCCTCTGTAACAGCTTTAGTAAGTTTTTCCGAGCTGACACCTATAGGGTCATCATCTCTATTATGATTAAATTTGATTACACCGTTTATAAACGGTGTTGACTCAGCAGTGTTGAAATATTTATCTACTAAGCTGTTAACAGTTGGATTTTGGAAACTGGTATCAATGTATTTAACATAACCTATACCATTTTCTGAACCGCAACTATCTATATAGAAGTTGTTTGTAATTACATTGTATCTGTTTAAACTATGCATGTATCCTACGATTCCGCCAACATAAACTCCTTCCGTTGCACTTACATCACCGAAGAAATGGTTGTTCTGAATATAACCGATGCCATTATCCCAACACTGAGTAATACCGCCTTCTCCCCCTAATATTCCTCCTACATAATTGGATCCTATAACAGAGCCTGCTGCGTAGCTGTTGCTAATGGATACACCTGGGCTGTTTGGTGCAGTAGAATTAATATAACCGCTACCTATTATGCCCCCTGCATAATTTCCGCTGGCAACAACATTTCCTAAGAACGCACTGTTAGAAATATTGCACGAGCCCATTGACTGACCTTTTACTCCCACTAAACCACCAACATTATTGACACCATACACATCTGCATAGCTAATGCAATTTTCAATTTTTCCGTTGAATGATCCAGCAAATGAACCAATATTGCTTTCCTTTTTATCATGTCCTATTGTTACATTTTCTTCTATTGTAGAATTTCTAATGATAACTGTATTGCTTCCTGAGGCATTACCACCGATAAATCCCGCCCTTAAAGTTTTTGATCCGCTTTTAAGTGTAACATTATCAATTGCTATTGTAAAATCAGGAGCACTGCTTGCAGAACTGCCAGTTCCATAATCTATACAATAATAATTAACAAGTCCATATCCAGCTATTTCTTCACCATAAATATTCAAGTTTTTTACGGTAGCTAATCTAACAAATCCAAACAAGGCTTTTTCACCATTGGGAACTATAATTGTATATCCACCGCCGTCAAAAATGCCGGAAAATGGCTGCATTCCTTTCCCAAGAGTAGATGATCCCAAGTTAAAATTCTCATCTAAGTGATTTCCTATAGGAATCCATTCGTCTGGAAGAGTTAAATCATCAGTCATTTTGAAATATTCACCCTCGAAGCTATTTCCACCATTAACGAAATCTCTAATTTCTTCAAGATTAGATACATCATTTACGAGATAAGGATCTTCTTCTGTGCCGCTTCCTTCAATGTTTCCAACATAATTTAACGCACTCTTTATAACATTTATTCTATATTTATTTGTATAGGACTCATTTGAATTATCCGTATAGGTCATGCTAAGTTCAACATTAGTAACATTATCTGTTATAATAACAGGTATATCCACCCATTGTTCTGCACCTGCATCTTTATAACCGTCTAACTCACTGCCATTTACTCTGGCTGTTAGCTTTAAGCTGTCTCTGCTAGTTTCATCATACTCTTTAATAGTAAACATAACCTTTTTCGTGGTTGGATTTATATAAAGATTATATGTTGAGTAATCTCTATGGAAGTCAGGGTCTGTTCTAGAGCCTGATTTTATTAATTCCCCTGCGTAATAACCTGATTTTAGCGGTGAGCTTTTATCGAAATCTGGTTCACCGTTCACTTCTATGGAACCAATTCTATTATCAGACAGATATACATTTACAGTCAAAAAGCTGTAAATAACACTATCATTTTCTGATTTAACCCCAAGTATATATTTCCCGGAATTTGAGAAACTTACTGTTATTTCTCCATTTTCGTCTGTAACATCAATAGCTGTGTCAGAAAACACATCATCGATGTTTTCAGCTTCTGTGTTAATTACATATAGCCCTGCATTATTTAAAGCTGTACCGTCTTCAGACGTTACTTTTAAAGTATAATCTCTATTTAAAATCATAACAACAGAGTTTATAGGCTCATCATCTTGAGTAATTTTTACATGCTGCATTTCCTCTCCGGAGAAGAAATGCAAGCTGTCTCCTCGAGAAACCTTGGTTTCTGCTGGTGAAGCGGTACCCTTTACACCATTTATAGAAAATCCAAAATTCGTAACACTTTTATCGAATGCCTTCTCAATTTGTCCATTGCTGTCAATTACAAGTTGGTTACCAAGTTCAAACTCTGTACCATATTCCTCTTCATGGGCAGCTACAAGAGCATCTATCACAGTTATATCTGCAAAATCTATGGTATCAGGATATGCTATTGAATATTCAGCAGCCTTGCCATATTTTGCAGTTATTCTTTCTCCAAAGAAAATAAGTCCTGTTCTATCCTGTGCAC
>SWCH01001324.1_pt1 | contig 17023 bp, 17 predicted proteins | sample 4690051 | NCBI WGS metagenome assembly SWCH01 (sample SAMN10267282, study PRJNA491770) | bioreactor metagenome | isolation source: DHS bioreactor inoculated with | place: Japan: off Shimokita Peninsula | reverse complement strand
ATTTAGGTCATGTTTTTAATGATGGTCCTATAGAAGAAGGTGGACTAAGATATTGTATAAATGGTGCTTCCCTAAAATTCATACCTGTTTCAGAAATGGAAAAGGAAGGTTATAGTGACTTTATTAAGTTGGTTAAATGATAAAATCTAAATAAGAAGGAATTAAATATGAGAAGATATTTTTTATTTACTATTATTTTAATTTTGTTTGTTGCAGGTTGTACTCAAAAAAATAATAACATTACTTTTACGGGTATAATTGAAAATGTTTCAGAAAATAATATTATTGTTATAACTAAAGATGATGTAGGTTTTAACAAAGCAAGTGTAAGTTATGATAAAAATTTAGAAATTAAATTTGTTCCTGAAGCAGGGCAAAAAGTAAAAGTAGAGATACTCCCTGAAATTAGAGAAAGTTATCCAGTTCAGGTAACAGGAGTTAATATTGAATTGATGAGTGAAGAAGTGAATAACAATAGATTGGCCTTATGAAATTGTAAAATAGATGAATACTAAACAAAAAACCTGCTTAACTTATAAAAGCTTTGTGGCAGGTTTTTTAATTGGAGTAATTAGAATTAATTAAATTCATATTATTTAAGATTTTAAAGAATTATCCATTGCTTTGAACATGGGGTGGAATTGTATGAATTCTCTCTATTGGCGGAGTTATTATAAAGTCAAATTCAGGTTTATCATAATCGGACACATTTAAATTTATTTTAAATAAAGTTGTTATATCTGGATAAATTTGCGATTGAAGGTTTACTACATATGCATTATCGTAATTAGGGGCTGTAATGGCCATATGATAATGTACATGTGTATCTTCGTATATATTAAGCCTTTCATCTATAGGTAATGAAATAATTGGGATTTTTCCATTTTCGTCTGTTGTATAACTGTATATTTCTCTTCCTTTTCCTTTTTCGTCATATAATCCCTGCAGTGTAACTTCAACTATTACCACTTTAGCATTTTGAATTGGTTCATTACTTGTATCATCGTATATAGAAATGTCTAGAAACCCGACAGTATTGTTAATATTTTTATTTGTATTATTTTCCGTTTCATTGTCAATTGTAACCTTTTTAAAAAGCATATTTCTTGCACAATAGGGTTTAATTATTTTTTTCATTTATATATAATCCTTTCATATAAATTTTATTGGTATGTTTCATTATATGAAAATAAGTTTAATAATACACACTTATTTAAATTTTACATATTACATCGCCTTTTTGATTAAACTATTTTATTACCCTCAGCTGGGGAGCCAGTAAGATTATAACAATAAGTTACTATATTTCGCCATTTCATTTGTTGATTTTTAATCTTAATGGTAATTAATCTAAAAATAACTTGTTGAATTATTGGAAATAATGTAGAATATATGTAAACAGTGTGAGGTAAAAGAGATTTTTATGCAAAATGAGGGGTATTATTATGTCGAAAAACATCTCAGAAAAAATATATATAATGCTAAATGAAGCAAAGAAATTATCCGCAATTAATCCTGATAAATCATATGAAATAAGTAATGAAGCATACAATATTGCAAAAAAGAATAATTTAATGGCAGAGGAAGGACATGCATTAGTTGCTAAGTCTCTTGCTTGTAGATCAAAATCTGAAATTAGTAAAATGTTAGATTATTCGTATAATGCATATGAAATTTTTGAATCCTTAAATGATAATTCAGGTAAGCTTAAATCATTGAATCTTATTGGTATTGCTTATTTTTATAGTTCAATGTATGAAGAGTCCCTTAAATTTTTATTAAAAGTTAAGGACCTGTTAGATGAATTTAGAGATGATTTTTTATTAAGTTGTGTTTTAAATAATATTGGAGAAGTTTATCGTGAGTCCACTGAGTATAAAAAAGCACTAAAATATTATAACAGTGCTCTTGATATATGTGTTGTTAATAATTATAAATTAAATATAGCTTCCATATTTAGTAATATTGGCGAAATTTATTTTATAGAAAATAACTATGATGAAGCTTTGAAATATTATACTAAGAGTTATGATATTCTTATAGTTGAAAAAGATATGGTTACACTTGGAGAAATTGAGAACAAATTAGGAAAAGTACACTACATATATAAAAACTATATCAAGGCGAAAGATTATTTTTTTAGTGCATTAAGTAGGTTAGATAGTGTAAATAATAAATTCTATGCTTTAGATGTGTTAGAAAATATTGCAAAGATGGAATTAGAAGTAGATTCAGAAAAGTATTTATTTTATTATGAAAAAGCAATACAATTTGCGGAAGAAATTAATGCCAAGAAGAAATTGAGCGAAATGTGTAAAACCGTGGCTGATTATTATGAAAAAACGGCTAATTTTAGGGTATCTCTAGAATATTATAAAAGGTATTGCAGATTAAATGAAGAAATCATGACTTCAAATTTAGGAAATAAACTTGAGGCTATAAAGATTGAACTAGGTTATTTGAAAGAAACAGACAAGCTTGAAAAGATAAAATCAATTAATCATAGACTGGAAATGGAAATTTCAAATCAAAGAAGAGAGCTAGAAAATATAAAAAAATCAAATGAAATATTAGAAAAGAAGGCATTAGAAGATGAACTTACCAGTATTCCTAATAGAAGGTATATTAATTATTATTTTAACAATACATGGGATGAATCATTGTTACATAATGAAACAATTGCTTTATTTATTATAGATATTGATCATTTTAAGAAATACAATGATTACTGGGGGCATTTGAAAGGTGATGTATGTCTTATAAAAGTTGCAAATTGTATAAAAGATATCCAAGTACATAAAAAAAATATATTCGGAAGGTATGGAGGAGAAGAATTTATATACAGTGTAAAGGGCGCAACTTATGACCAAGCTTTAGAATTAGGGAACACTATAAGAAATGAAGTTGAAAAATTAAATTTGGACTACATGTATGGTAATACGAATATGGTTATAACAATAAGCGTTGGGGGTGTTATAGGAAAAGCATCAGTGTTTAATGATATATCTCACATGATTAAAATTGCAGATGAAGAACTTTATAAAGCTAAAAACATGGGACGAAATGCTACAATTTTAAAAAACCTATTAGTTAAAACATAATTAAGGTATAAAAGGTATCTTCACTTATAGAAGTGTGGTTCATAATAATTTGATATACTTAAATAGGAGGGAATGACAATGAAGTATCCATTTTTGGATGAGTATTTATTATCTATGCAAGGAGCTACAAAAGATTTTAAAGAAGAGTGGCAGTGGACAAGATATTTAATTGGGAATAAAATGTTTGCAGCTATATGTAAAGATGAAAACGGAAAAGATTATATAATAACATTGAAATTAGATCCTATGGACGGTGCATTTTTAAGAGAGCAATATGAAGATATAATACCTGGATATTATATGAACAAATTGCATTGGAATTCTGTAAATTTGGAAGGCAGTGTGCCGGATGATTTATTAAAAGATATGGTAAATAAATCTTATCATTTAGTACTTGGAGGACTAAGCAAGAAGAAACAAAAAGAACTATTAGAAAATTAACTGTAAATTTTGAAAAATAATTTGTTCAGAATTTCCTCAACCCAAATTAATAGTGGTAACAAATGATAAAATGCTTAATTTAAAATTCAAATTAGGCATTTTATGTTCATTCAAATTGAAAAGATTATTTTGAAATTATTTGTAGAAGAGGGAATATGCTAAGTAGTAGTATTTCAAATAATAATAGTCTCCTTTCAGCTTGCTTGCTTCGATAACTGAAATATTCTCCAGTAATTGAATCTAAAATATTCATCCTGTCTGATAAAACCCTATACCTATCATTTAATTCAAAATATTCACTCATTACATCAAATGTTTGTCTTGCTTCTATTGTTCTGTTAAATTCTAGAGGTTTATCGAGAATCCTTATACTTTCAATGCTTCTATATTTAAATCGGATGCATTTTGCAATTATTGATATTACTTTTTTAGTATTTGCTTTTAGATATCCTTTGTTTAAGTAAGAAATAAGTTTACATGAACTGTCTAAAACGTCAGAAAGCTCTGTTTCTATTTTGTAAAGCTCAGTTGATTTTGCTAAAACTGATGCTACTATATCATTTGTTTTATTATGATAAGGAAATTGTTCTTCAGAATCCTTCAATAAAACTACTTTATCCTCAGACACAAGATAAATTGTGTGCGTGTCGTTAAACTTAGAAAGAAGCTTATTATCTAATTCCACGAACAACTTTTTTAAGTATTCAAGGAAAATGTAAATCTCATTTTGACTAAAGTTTAAAAATGTTATGCATCCATATTTATATAAAAAAACTGCTTTTTCTGAAGAATTATATTTTAATATATTTTCAATTTCTGATGCATCTATTTTAACATATTCTTTCCATCCGGTGTCTTGTTTTATATTAAAAAATGAAGATATTTTTATTATAGGTAACTTTGATGTTACTTTGTATGTAAAAAAAGTTATTTTTTTCATATGACACCTGCCTTATTTGAATAAATCAAGTAGCATTAAAATTACTTCAGCAACTATCAAGAGAACAATTACCCATTCTACAAACAATCCTCTTATGGAATTACTTATAGAGCCAAGTCCATCAATTATGTTTTTTAATATTTCAGTTTTACTTTTAATTATTTCATATCTATCATTTAATTCAAAAAAATCTGACATTTTTTCATAAAAAACTGCGGCATCACTGTTTATCCAAGTAATATCGGGTTTATCTAAAATCATTATATAAGCAATAGTATTGTATTCGTGTCTGACAATTCTTGATGTAGTTTTAGCCAGTTCCTTGTTTCCAATATTTAATTTTCCCTTTTCAAGATTATCAATTTTAATTTCAAGGTCATCTAGAATTTTGCTAAGCTGTTTTTCTATTCTTTCAAGTGCCACAGATTTTGCAATTACAATTGATACCAGTTCGGGATAAAACAATTCCATATTTGGAATTTGAACAAAACTATCTGTAAACTCGATTTCTTCACCTTCCACATGATGAAGAGCATAGTCATCTTGAAATGTGTTGTAGTGATCAATATCAATATCAGGTTCAATGCCTTTTAAATATCTCATAAATATTTCTGTATGCTCAATAGTTGAATTTACAAAAACAATGCTACCAAAAGAAAAAACTAATATTTTTTCATCTTCTCCTGATTTTTCTTTTATTATTCTTTCAAGTATGTCTTGCTGAAGAATAAGGGGCTCTTCCCAAGTGTATTTTTTTTTGATATTGCATTCTTCCGCAATTTTATTAAGTTCAATTTCATTCGTAACTGCATATGTTTTAAAGATTAAGTCATTCATATTATTCACCGTGCTTTCCATTTTAATACAATTATACTATTTGCAATAACAATGTCAATATCTTTCCAAAAATAATTAAATATAATGTTTGAAATAGCATTAAATTATTTTAACCGGCCTTTTTATTTACATAATAAAAAGTATATGCTAGTATATATACAATATATGTAAATTAAAACAAAGTAAACAATAAAAATATTATGTTAACAATGAGGTGGAAAATTGAAGAATATAGATGATTATATACTAGGTATAACGGATATACCAAAAGGGCTGCAAGAAAATGAAAACCTTAAAATTAATTTAACGAGATATGATGATGTGAAAAATTTCATTAAAAAGAGAAATAGAGATTCGCATAAAGGAACTTATGGCAGGGTGGGATTTTTGTCCGGATCTAAGGGTATGGCAGGCGCTGCTGTATTAAATTTAAATGCTGCGTTAAGAAGTGGTTCAGGACTTGTGAAAGGTTGTGTAACAGATTCAATATATGGCATAGTTGAATCAATGTCCTTAGAATCATTGACTTATCCTTTTGACGAATATAATTTATTGCTTGATGATTTAAATAGGGAATTAATTCAATTTTCAGATGTAATTGCCACTGGTTCCGGTTGTACAAATATTATGATTTATAAAAATATTTTAAAGTTCATTATTGAAAATGCTAAACAACCTTTAGTGATTGATGCAGAAGGAATAAATCAACTAAATTTAGAAATGTTAAAAAATCATAAACAAAATATTGTATTAACTCCTCATTATGGTGAATTTGCAAATTTATTAAAACAAGATGTCGCATATGTTAGAACTGATATAATAAAGAAAGCAACGGAATTTACTAATAAATATAATATTTATTTAATATTGAAGGGTGCAAGAACTGTTGTGAGCTGTCCAAATGGAAATTCATATATTAATACAACAGGAAACCCAGGAATGGCAACAGCCGGCAGTGGTGATGTGCTAACGGGTATTGTGGCATCCTTTATTGGACAAAAAATAAATTTTACAAATGCATTAAGACTATCTGTTTATTTACATGGATTGGCCGGGGATATAGGAAGTAGTCATGTAGGCGAATATTCATTAACTGCAGGAGATATAATCAAATATTTACCTGAAACAATTCAAAGTATAATGCAATAATTTGATTTACATCCAAATGAAGGATAATAAAATCTTCTTGCAACAACAAGATAATTATGATAACATAGGAAAGTTGTAATATAATAATATAATTATTTTGGAGGAATCATGATTAAAGAAAAACAAGAAGTATCTATTGCCAATCCAGCTCCATTGGGACTTTTAGGATTTGGAATGACTACAGTGCTTTTAAACCTGCACAATGCAAATATTATACCGCTTTCAATTGTTATAGTTGCAATGGGATTTGCTTTAGGCGGAGCAGCACAAATTATTGCAGGAATTATGGAATTTAAGAAAAATAATACGTTTGGAGCAACTGCATTTACTGCTTATGGATTTTTTTGGTGGTCGTTAATTGCTATTTGGATAAACCCAACTAAAAATATTAATGCAGCGGATGAAAAAAGCATGGGATTTTATTTATTGATATGGGCAATTTTTTCAACATTCATGTTCATAGGAACTTTAAAGCACAATAAAATATCACAAATTGTGTTTTTATCTCTTACAATTTTGTTTTACATGCTAGCTATTGGAGATTTTACCGGAATTCACGGTATCAAAATAGCAGCAGGATATCTGGGTATTTTTTGTGGATTATCTGCAATATATAATTCGCTTGGTCAAATAATAAATAATGAGTTTGGAAAAACTATAATGCCATTATAAATTTAAATAAAAAGAGAGACATGTGATGTTTAATTTAAATATTGTATAGCCTCTCTTTATTTTTAATTTTAATCTTTTTTATTTTTTATTTCAGGTCTTCGCTTTTCGTTTTTTCCTTCGTGGACACCTATTATTTGTCCATTAATAATCCCAACATCAGCATTATTTTTTGGATCTATTTTTCTTAAATTAGAATTACTTTTATCTCTGTCACGCATGCGATTTTTGTTGTTATTCATTATTTATAAATCCTTTCTTTTTTTAAAAATGGTAATTATTATTCAAATTTACAACCTACATTTTCTATACACTGTTTTATAGTACTTTCATCTAAAGACTCATCATATCCAACTTCAATAGAGCTTCTTGCTAAATCTACATTAACCATTTTAACCCCATCTATTTCATTTAATGCATTTTTTACTTGAGTTTTCATTTGGGTATTTAACAGCCTTGATACATTATAATGTGATCTAATCATATTTTTCCTTTCTAATATATAAATTTGATTTATAATAATATTATTTGTTATTTCAGAATTATTATTTTGGTATGTTTTTCTTTAAAAGGACAGTTGAAGATTTTCAGTATTAAAAGGGATGAATTATTAAATATATAATTGAAATAATAATATTAAAATATATTTAATTTAAGGAGACTATTATGACAGACAATAAAATGAAAAGCAGAAAAAATAAAAAAAAGGAAGATGGTAAATTTCATTCAAAACATATTAATCATAATCCGCAGGCAGAAAGCGCCAGAGCAGTATTTGGAAAAAACGAAGAAAATTTTCAAAATAATGTAGATAGTAATCTAAATAAACTCAAATGATAAATAAATTAATATAAGCAACTAAAATATTAATATTTTAGCATCTATAGAAGGAAGTTTATAAATTTCCTTCTATTTTTATTTAATTATTTATAGATTTTGCAAACAAAATATGGTAAAATTAGAATATTATAAATAATTATTTTTGCCGGAGGGAAAGATGTATAAAAGAATATTATCACTAATAATATGTACGTGTTTAGTTTTAACTTCGTGTTCAAATCAAAAAAATAATCAGAATGTTTTAAAACCTGCTACAGAAAATAACGTTCCTGTATATGAAGATAAATATGAACTTTTAGCCCTCAAATCTGATAAACAAGGAATTGATAAAGATAATATTTTTCAATTAACATCAAAAGAGAAAATTAATAAAAACTACATAAAAGATAATTTAAAAATAATTCCCGCTCAACAATACAAAATTGAAGAAGTATCATCAACTGTATATAATATAATTCCTTTATCTTTTTTAGAAAATGATAAGATTTATCAAGTGCAATTAAATGATGAAGATTATAATTATTCATGGGCATTTCAAACTAAGAAAAAGTTTGAAGTAACCAGTACAATACCAAGCAATAATAGTTCCAATGTTCCTTCTAATTCAGGAATAGAGATGTATTTTTCCTTGGACAATGTAGATGAGATAGATGATTATTTTGAAATTACACCTAAGACTGAAGGTAAATTCATACAAAAAAATGGCGTTGTAATTTTTGTTCCGGAACAATTGGAGAAAAATACAAAATATACAATCAAAATAAAAAAAGGGTTTGGATTAAAAGATGATGAAAACAAATTAGAAGAAGATTATATCTTTTCTTTTGATACCAATACAGAAAATCATCTGCAGATTTATTTCAATAGTCCATTAACAAATATTTATGAAGAAAATAAAAAGATTATTGATGCTTATACTAGTGCTGAAAGTGAAATTAAAGAGTTTAATATTGATATTTACCAATATAAAAATGCAGATGCATTTGAAAAAAACATTAAATATTATGCAGAAACAAGCAAAACTATAAATGACTCTAACAATGACACAGATTTAGTTTTGTTTAGTTCAATAAAACAAAAGCCGTATTTAATAGAAAATTCATATCCTAAGAAATCATTATTTCAATTGCCAGAGGAATTAACTAAAGGATATTATTTGCTAGAATTTTATATAGATGGATATAGCAAAAAATATTATCATTTCCTACAAGTAAATGATATGTTAGTTTACAATGCTTTTTTTGATAATCAAATATTAGTTTCTTCGTCTGATGGCAAAGATAGTCAAGGTATTAATGGTGCAGAAGTAATTATAAATGATGAAACTATAGGTACTACTGGCAAAGATGGAATTATGTTAAAAGATAAAGAAACTTCTATTTATAGAGACAAAGCTATAAATATGAGAATTAAAGCAGAGGGATATAATGATTTTATATATGCAGAAAGTAATTATTTTAATAATTATTACTACGAAAATTTAAATGAATCATATAAATATTTAAGATATATTGATACGGATAGACCAGTTTACTTACCTACTGATACTATTAATGTTTGGGGTTTTGCAAGGTATAGAGATAATAAGTCAATTAATAAATTAAAGGTAGAACTTGTTGAGCAAAATACTAACTTAGTATTAGAAAGCAAATATGTTGATTTAACAAATATAGGAACATATCAGACAGACTTTAAATTAAACAATATTACCTCATATGGTTGTTATATAAATGTATACGATAGTGATGTAAAAATTTCAACTAAATACCTAGAAATAAGTGAATACACAAAACCTTTATATACTTTAATCGGAGTATTAAATAAAGAATTTATTTATAGTGGTGAAAAATTGCATTATAAACTAAATAGTAATTTTTTTGATGGTTATCCTGTTCCAAATTTAGATGTTCAGGTTTCATCTTATAATTATAGCTATGGAAATAATGTTGAGTATAATAATATGGATGAAACTATTAAATTAGATGAAAATGGAGAATATATAGTAAATGTTAATACGAATTTAAAAAGTGATAATTGGAGACCCGTTACTGTCAATATAAGTTGTTTTAATAGCAAAGCAGAAGAAACAACTGTTAGAACTAATGATACATTTGAAATTTTCCCTAAACGTAAAATGCTTGAAATAGAACAAAATAGTGAAGATGTACCACAATCCATAGATATTTTGTTTCATGAACTTCACAATACTAAATATAAATCAAAAGAATATAGCGGTGACTATAAAACTTTAAGAGGCAATCCATTAGATGATATAATTAATGTAAAAGTTGTTGAACGCTACCATGAAAAAGTAAAAAAAGGTGAACATTATGACTTTATAAATAAAGTTAATGTAATAGATTACGAATATGTATTAGTAAAAAATACGGTATATGATAAATCTATTAATACTGTTAATGGAAAATCAAATATAGAAATTCCTAATTTTAATCCTGATAGATATTATAGTGTAATTGCTTACTATGATGACGGAAATGGCGGAATTATAGAAGAAAAATATGTAGGTGAAATAAAATACTACAATGATAGAGTATATTATAATATTGAAAACAAGGATAAAAAAGATAACGGCTATAGACTAGGAGATAATATAAATTTACAATTAACTTATAATGACGAAAATGTTTTAGATGTAAATGACGATAAACTTATAATATTATTAATGAGAAATGGCTTAGTTGATTATAAAATAGTGGATGAATCTAAAATTCAGTTTGTATTTGAAGAAGAATATATACCTAATATTATGCTTAGTGGATTGTATATAAAAGATGGATACATGTATCCTGTTGACAGTTATATAACTTATGACAAAACAGAAAGGCAAATATATTTTGAAGTAACAACTAATAAGGAAGAATATATTCCCGGAGAAGAAGTTGTATTAAATATTAAAGCAAAAGATGAAAATAACAAACCATGTATTGCTGATGTTAATATAAGTGTAGTTGATGAAGCATATTTTGCATTATTTGAGAAAAAGGTTGATACGCTTATGAACCTATATAATCCTTCATGGGATAATGGGTTAAGATTTGCTTATTTATCAAATATTGATTTAAGTTTAAATAATGATAACGGCGGCGCGGAAATGGGCGGAGGCGGAGGAAGTGGTGAAACCTTCAGAGATGAATTTAAAGATACAAATATATTTAAAACAATAACTACAGATAAAAATGGAAATGCTGCAATGAAATTTAAGCTTGCTGATAATTTAACTTCATGGAGAATAACTTATCAAGCAGTATCTGATAAATTATATGCGGGAAGCGAAACTAAAAATATTACAGTGAGTTTACCTTTTTATGTAGACTTAATCATGGGTAAAGAATATTTAAAAGAAGATAAAATATATGCTTCCTTAAGGGTATTTGGCACAGAAGCTAAAGAATCTGAACCAGTTAATTATAAAGTTGTTGTAAAAAATAAAGAAACAGGCAAAGAACTAGAGTATACTAAAACAGGCACAGCAGGAAAATACACAAATGTATTTTTAGATAAGTTAATAGAAGGTCAATATGAAATATATGTTTATGCTGAAAGCAAAGGTAAAAGAGATGGTATTAAGGAAGAATTTAAAGTAGTTGACTCCACTGTATATTTTAATAATACCGATTATTATAAACTTACAGAAAACACTGTGTTAGATAAGGTTTACTCAAATCCTGTTATTACATTGTTTAATGAAAGTAATTCGGATTTTTACAACAGTTTAAATAATATATCTTCAAGTTACGGCAAAAGAATTGATCAAACAGTATGTTCGTTAATAGCTACTAAATATATTAATGATTATTTTAATACGGATTTACATTTTAGTGAAGAAGAATTACTACAAGAAATAGAAAAGTATGAATCTGAATATGGTGGTTTTAGCTTATTGCCATATTCTAGCACAGATGTGGAATTAACTTCTAAATTAGTTAATTTAATTGACAATGATTTTCTTAATGCAAAAACTAAAATTTATTTTAAAAATATATTAGATAGTAATGATGAGTATAATACAGATATAGCAGCTGCTATGTGGGGGTTAAGTAAATATAAAGAGCCGATATTACTTAATATATATAATTTGTTGGAAAATGATAATTTAGAGATGAGGGATAAGATTTATTTATCACTTGCATTGACAGAATTGGGGGACTTTAAAACAGCGAAAAAATATTATAGGGAATTTATATATAATAATATAATTAAATCTGGCGATTATTTATATCTAGATGATTCTAAAACAAATGATTTAGATAAATATGAGTTAACGTCTTTATTAGCCATATTAGGTGTAAAATTACAAGATTTTGAAAATGGAGATAAATTATTTAAATATGTATACAATAATCCTTCAAAATATACATTGAGTAATTTTGAACAATTAATTTATATAATGAATAGAGATATAATGAAGCTTCAAGAAATTAAAAATTTATTTGGTGAGATAACTGTTTCCATAGATGGGAAGAAGCAAACATATAAGTTAAAATTATTTGATAGAGAAAGTTTTGCTGTAGCAAAGGATAAGATACAAGATATAAAATTTAGTTATATCAAAGGTGATATAGCTTGCAAAGTTGAAGCATTGGGGAATAAGGATGACTTAGATAAAAATATAACTGATGATTTTTCAATTGATGTGTCATATGCGTTAAAAGGCACTTTAACTAAAAATACAAACTATAATCAATCAGATGTTGTTAAGGTAACTATAACGCCAAGTTTCAGTCCTATGGTAGAAAGGGGTAAATATGAGGTAACTTATGTTATTCCATCAGGATTTAGGTATATGGATATAGTTGATAATAGTGAAATAAGTACTTCTTGGACAAAATCAAATACACAGGTGAATGGACAAAAACTCAGCATCAATTTACACTATGATAGAGAAACTTTTGCGCCTCAACCCATGGCATTTTATATTCAAGCAACACAAATGGGCGAGTATACAGTAGATTATATAGTTATAAAAGAATATTTGGAAAATAAATTAAACTATATAAACAAATCAAAATTGAATGTAAATTAGAAATAATTTGATTTACATAGCGGGTGAAAGAATGAAAAAATTTTCAAAAATAATCACAGTTACATTGGTATTAATCTTGTCTCTATTTAGTATTAGTATCTTAAATAAAGATGCTAATACCATTGATGAGTTAGATACTTATTTATACAATGGAAATAAAAACATAGAATGCTTATATTACAACACTACTGATTTTATAAATATAAAAAAATATGAGCTAAAAAAAGATATAGGTACTATACATGGCTGTATAGTACCTCATCATTTACTTGCAAAAGATTTAATTCACGAAGTATTTCAAAATGTATGTAAAAATAAATATAAAACAGTAGTTTTAATTGGTCCGGATCACGAGAGTATTGAAAAGGGCAAAATCTTTACAACATTAAGTGACTGGCAAACACCGATGGGTATTTTAGAAACGGATAAAACAATAACAGGAGGGTTGATAAAAGATAATATTATAACAGAAAATGATGAAAAACTTACAAAAGAACATTCAACCTCTGGAATAGTGCCATTTATAAAATACTACCTAGGAGATGTCAAGATAATAACTTTAGTATTAACTAAACAAACTAAAATAAATGATATAGAAAAATTAGTCGAATCCTTACATGAATGTATAAATATAGATGAAACTTTATTTATTGGTTCAGTTGATTTTTCCCATTACTTAGATTTAGATACCGCAAATAAGATGGATTCAGAAAGCATGGAGGCAATAAAAAACAAAGAGATGAATAAAATTATCAATTTTACAAATGACAATTTAGATTCACCATTAAGTATAATAACAATGTTAAAAATGATGGATAAAATAAATTCCAACAATTCAATAGTGTTAAATCATAGTAATTCAGAGCTTATACTGAAAGAAAAAGTGAAAGAAACAACTAGTTATATAACATATTTGTTTTATTAGATATATAGAAATCTCTAAAGCATAAATATATGAATATATAGAAATACATATTAATAAAATTAATAAATATAACAAAAAAAGGTAGAAATTTAGATTTATAAATGGTAAAATTGGATAACATTAAAAATAACGTGGCTAATAAAAATATATTTTATATTGAGGAGTGGCTTTTTTGGATGAAAAACAGAAATATAGATTTTCCTGGGGATTAATTGGAGATATAGAAATCGGACGCCCAAACTTAGGTAACTCTACAAGGGTAGAAGTATACAGATTGATGCAATTTACACTTAGAGATACTATAGAGCAAAAGTTGGGTACTATTGAATCAGATAAAATTTTTTATAATTCTGGAAAAATAGCAGGAAAAGAATTTTATAAAAATATGGTTGAACCTACAAATGATTTGGATGATTTTTTAAATCAAATCAAACAATTACTAATAGTGTTAGGTATAGGGATATTAAGAGTAGAAAATATAGATATGGAAAATGGTAATCTTACTTTTACAATTTCTGAAGATTTAGATTGTTCTGGGTTGCCTGAATTAAAATACGAAATATGTACATATGATGAAGGTTTTATATCAGGTCTTTTAGAAAGTTTCAGCGGTATAAAATTTAAAGTTAAAGAAGTTGACTGTTGGTGTACGGGAGAAAGAACCTGCAGATTTAATGCAAATATTGTATAAATAAATATATAAAAAGGTATGAAAATGGAAAATAAAGATACGAAAGATTTACTCAGGTATATTTCATCTATTATTTTTGATGTTAAAATAATAGATGAAATACCTGATAAATTTAAAAATAATAATGAACTTTTGGAGATAGATGAGACTATAAAAAATATTAGAGAATCTGTTGACTCTTTAAGCACAGGTCATCTATCTTATGAAATCAAAGGAAAAGGATATGTAATTGGAACACTAAAAAAATTACAATCTACTCTGAAAAATATTACTTGGCGAACAAAATGTATAGCAAAAGGTGATTTTTCAAAAGATTTAGATTATCTTGGCGATTTCTCTGATTCTTTTAATACTATGTCAAAAACACTTGAAACATTAATCGAGGATTTAAAAGAATCAAAGAAACATTTTGAATTAATATTTCAAACTATTCCTGACCCTACGGTTATAACAAGTTTTGAAGAAGGAAAAGTTTTTAGCTGTAACAAGGCTTTTGTTGAAATCACAGGTTTTACTGAAGAAGAAATATTTAGAGGAAATAGTTCTATAATTGAATTATATGAAGATAAACAAAAAAGAAAGTATATTTTAGAAGAGCTAAATAAAAATGGTTTTGTAGCAAATAGGGAAATTGTTTTAAATAACAAAAATAATATTAAAATTATAGGGCTCATATCTTCTAAAACAATAAACATAAAAGGACAAATTTATATTTTAAGTGTTATTAAAGATATAACTAAATTAAAAGAATTAGAAGAAGAGATTAGGAAGCTTTCTATCACAGATAAATTAACACAAATATATAATAGACTAAAATTAGATGAAATATTAGAAAGAGAATTTTTACTATCTAGTAGAAGTAAGTCTTCATTTTCTCTAATAATGGTTGATATTGACCATTTTAAATTAGTAAATGACACATTTGGTCATGTAGTAGGAGACAGTGTTCTTTTAGAATTTGCTCAGATTTTAAAAAATAATATAAGAAATACTGATGTTGTAGGAAGATGGGGAGGAGAAGAATTTTTGATAATTTTACCTCAAACCTATGAAGATGGAGGTGTTTTATTAGCAGAAAAACTAAGGGCTATAGTTGAAAATTATAATTTTTCAAATGCCGGTAAAATCACATCAAGTTTTGGTGTTGCATCTTTTAAGAATGACATTTCTGTTGCAAGCTTAGTGTCAAGAGCAGATGATGCCCTTTACAAAGCAAAAGATTCAGGCAGGAATAAGGTTGAAGCTATGTGATTATCATGTGCCAAATAAATTAGATGTAAAAAATTAAATTATATTTGATTAATTATATTTGATTAATTATATTAAAAAAGAAAGCATATTAATAATAAGCTTCCTTTTTTAATATAATTCCTAATTTATCTTATTTTTAAATTCTCTAATACTTTTATTTGACGGATTATTATACCTGAAACTTGCTGCCTTGCTATCAAGCGAATTAATTTTGCTTTGATTTGAGTAAACACCTAATTCATCTTCATGATTAGTATTTGAAGATACTCCGTTACATGTACCTTTGAATTTGTCTTTGCCATTGCCTTGACCATTATTATTGCGTCTGCCATTGCCTTTACTCATGTAAAATGCCTCCTTTGCTGTAATTACAATGTACTTATAAAATTAATGTACACATTATATAATTCCCTCAAATCAAATTATTTATTCCCCAAAAGTAAAAAGATAAAAGTTATAAGAAAATTTCAGTTGTTTTTTTATTTTTTTAAATAAATATTTTTAAGAAAATTGATTAAGTTAAGGAATTTTATTAAAATGTAATAACACAATGTAATTCCAATAATATCCACATAGCTATTGAAATATACAAATAAATAATATATAATACATTAGAAAACGTTTCATGGATTAATTTATCAATGGAGGGTGTTATGTTATCTAAGTTAAAAACATGTGTATTATATGGACTTGAAGGATATGGAATAGATGTAGAAACAGATTTATCTAATGGTTTACCCGGCTTTACTATAGTTGGATTGCCTGATATTTCTATTAGAGAATCTAAAGAGCGCGTACGTTCAGCTATAAAAAACAGCGGATATAAGTTTCCTGTTAGTCGAATAACTGTAAATCTAGCACCGGCAAATTTGAAAAAAGAGGGAAGTCAAATTGATTTACCAATTGCAATAGGAATTTTGGCAGCAAGTAAAATAGTTGAAAAGGCAATTAATGATGACACATGTATAATAGGAGAGCTATCCCTAGATGGAAAAATAAATGCTATAGAAGGTGCACTTCCTATGGTAATATCTATGAGAAATAATAATTATAAAAAAATAATAATTCCTGCCGATAATAAGGAAGAATGCGGTGTAATAAAAGGAATAGATATTATACCGGTTTCAAATCTTAA
>SWCH01002355.1_pt1 | contig 17027 bp, 19 predicted proteins | sample 4690051 | NCBI WGS metagenome assembly SWCH01 (sample SAMN10267282, study PRJNA491770) | bioreactor metagenome | isolation source: DHS bioreactor inoculated with | place: Japan: off Shimokita Peninsula | reverse complement strand
GCATTCTATATTAAACTTATATAAAATTTAAAAATAATAAATATTAAAAAAAATTTAAATTTATTATTGACAACTTCAAATTCTGTGTTAAAATATCATAAACAATATTTGAAGGAGAAAATTTATAATGGAACTTATAAATAAATTTTATGTAAGTGAATTATACAGCCGTTATTTAAGTAATTATTATTATTACTTTTATTGTTGTATAAAAAAATTACATAAATATATTTATAAAGGATTAAAATCATTATTTTGATATAAAATTACCTTTCTTTGGAGTAATTTTAAAATTTTCTCATTTTATAAGATAATTATAAAAGAGTCCTTTATAGGGCTCTTTTTTTATATTATTAATACAAAATACCAATAGGAGGTTTAGAAATGATATTAGTTATTAACATGTTTGCGAAAGAAGAAGAAGTAGATGCAATAAAAAATAAGATATGGAAATTGGGCTATGAAACACATGAATCTGTGGGAATGAACCATCGAATTATTGGAATTGTTGGAGATACCAGCAATCTGGATCAAAGTTTATTTGATACAAACAAAGTTATAGATAAGGTTATTCGCGTACAGGAGCCTTACAAAAAAGCAAATAGGTTATTTCATCCAGACAATACAGGCATTAAGGTAGGAAACGAATATATTGGCGGCAAGAAATTATGTATAATTGCAGGTCCATGTTCTGTTGAAAGTGAAGATCAAATTTTATCAATAGCTAAATCAGTAAAGTCATCCGGTGCTGGTTTGCTAAGAGGTGGAGCTTTTAAACCTAGGTCTTCTCCATACAGTTTCCAAGGACTAAAAAAGCACGGCCTTGAACTTTTAAAATACGCAAAAAAAGAAACTGGACTGCCTATAGTAACAGAAATTATGTCTATTGAATTTCTCGATGACTTTATTAAAGATGTTGATGTAATACAGGTGGGAGCTAGGAACATGCAAAACTTTGAACTTTTAAAAGAATTAGGAAAAACTAAAAAACCTATTTTATTAAAGAGAGGGCTTTCATCTACTATAGAGGAATTACTTATGTCAGCTGAATATATTTTGGCCGGTGGTAATGAAAATGTAATTCTTTGCGAACGAGGTATTAGAACATTTGAAAATTATACAAGAAATACATTAGACCTAAGTGCTATACCAGCAATAAAGAAATTAAGTCATTTACCAGTAATAGTTGACCCAAGCCATGCAGCAGGTTTGTGGTGGATGGTTGAGCCCTTATCTAAAGCAGCTATTGCTGTCGGTGCTGATGGACTCATAATAGAAGTTCATAATGATCCCGAAAATGCATTATGTGATGGAAATCAGTCTATTAAACCTAACAGATTTGAAAACCTTATGAAACAATTGAAGTTATGTGCAGAAATAGAAGGCAGAGAAATATAACTATAAGCGAGGTATTAAAATTGAAAGCTTTAGACATATCTAATTTAAATATAACAATAGTTGGAATAGGATTAATAGGAGGATCATATGCCAAAGCTATTAGAAAAAATATAAAAATTAATAAGCTTTGGGCAATTGATATAAATATGGATTCATTGAATGAAGCTAAATATACAGGGGTAATAGATGATGGATTCACTAACCCACAATTTCCTCTAGAAAATTCAGACATAGTAATTTTATGTACCTACCCAAATATTACTATAGATTTTTTAAAAGATAACATGAAATATTTTAAAAAAAATGCCCTAATAACAGATACTTTAGGCATGAAAAATAAAATTGTTTCAGAAGCATTAGATGTAATTAGAGATGACTTGGAATTTATAGGAGGTCACCCTATGTCAGGAAAAGAATCTAATGGTTATAATTATTCTGATGCTGATATATTTAAAAATGCACAGTACATTTTAACCCCTAGCGAAAATACTTCTAGTAATTCTTTAAATCTTTTAAAACAAATTATAAAAAGCATAGGATTTAATGAAATAATTGAAATGTCTGCCCAAACACATGATGAAAAAGTTGCATTCACCAGCCAACTTCCTCATATTATTGCATGTACATTAATGAACAATTCTAATATTAATAATAATTTACAATGTGTAGGCGGAAGCTTTAGAGATGCTACAAGAGTAGCAGATATAAATTCAGAGTTGTGGACTGAATTAATATTTGAAAACAAAAGCAATATATTAAACGAACTTAATAATTTCATCGCTGATATAACAAATATTTGCAATGTTATTGAATCTAATGATAGAAATAGTTTGATTTCATTTCTAAATATGAGTAAATCAAGAAGAAAAGAGATGAATATATGAAAGTACTAAATGTGAACCTAAAAACAAAAAAATATGATATTCTAATAGAAAAAGGGATTATTAAAAATGTGGGAATGGAAATAAAAAAAATTTATGATGGTGTTAAAATTGCTGTTATTACTGATCAAAACATTTATTCATTATATGGAAACATCCTAAAAGACTCATTGTTAAATTATGGATTTCAACCTAATTTTGTTATTGTAGACCCTGGTGAAAAAAGCAAATCCATTAATGTACTTGAAAATGTCTATTCTAAACTAATAGAATTTAATATCACCAGAGGTGATATGATAATTACATTTGGCGGGGGTGTTGTAGGAGATTTAGGAGGGTTTGCGGCATCCACATATTTAAGAGGAATAGATTATGTACAAATTCCTACATCACTCTTAGCGCAAATTGATTCAAGTATAGGCGGAAAAGTAGCAGTAAACATAAAACAAGGAAAAAATTTAGTTGGTTCTTTTTATCAACCTAAAAAAGTATTTATTGACTCTAATTTATTAAATACTCTGCCTGAGGAATTCATTAAAGATGGTCTAGGAGAAGTTATAAAATATGCATGTATTAGTAGCTTAGATTTATATGAATTATTACTAAATATTACATCCAAAGAAGAATTGTTCCACAATATAGATAAAATTATCCTTGATTGTTGCAATATTAAAAAAGAAATAATTGAACAGGATGAATTAGATACAGGAATTAGAATGATTTTAAATTTTGGTCACACTTTAGGTCATGCTATAGAAACTTATTATAATTACGAAAAATATACACATGGTGAGGCAGTAGCATTGGGAATGTATTACATAACACAAAAAAGTGAGGCCCTTGGATACACAGAATTAGGAACCTCTAATAAAATAAAAAAATTATTAAATAATTTTAATATAGATTATAGTTTTCCCAATGTTAATATGGATTATATAAATAAAACAATTTGTAAAGATAAAAAAAATATCTCAGGGAATATAAATTTAATTTTGTTAAAAAAAATAGGTGAAGCATTTGTTGATCAAATGCCCATTAAAAATATATACAACTTTTTACAATAGAACTGAAAACAGGAGAATTCAAATGAACAACATAGTAATAAAACCTTCAAAGCTTAATGGAATAATAAAAGCTCCCCCATCTAAAAGTTTGAGCCATAGAGCAATAATATGTGCTTCTCTATGCAAAGATGGTAATGAAAGTATAATAGATAATGTTATTTTATCAGAAGACATAAAAGCTACCATAGATGGAATGAGAGAACTTGGCGCAGAAATAAAGATATTTGAAAATGATAGCCAAAACTACCGAATACATGTGAGAAGAGAAAAAAATATAGTTAAAAATGCTAATATCAATTGCAGAGAATCTGGCTCAACATTGAGATTCCTAATTCCACTTGGTTTAATGTTATCAGAAGAATGCACCTTTACAGGTAGTGGTAAACTTGTAGAAAGGCCTCTTGATATATATTATAAGATTTTTGAAGAGGAAAAAATTAAATATAAAACAAATGATGGTATTTTACCTTTATCTCTGAGTGGCTCATTAAAAGGTGGAAATTACGAGGTTTCAGGTAATATAAGTTCTCAGTTTATATCAGGATTACTACTTGCACTCCCTCTCACCGGTGAGGATTCAACAGTTAAAATAACCGATACTATGGAATCAAAAGGATATGTGGATTTAACCCTAGAAATATTAAATAAATTCAATATTGACATAGAAAATAAAAATTATGAAGAATTTAAAATAAAAGGTAATTCAAAATATGCATCAACAAACTATACCGTTGAAGGAGACCTTTCACAAGCTGCATTTTTTATAGTTGCACAGGAGATAGGAAACAATGTAAATTGCACTGGAATCAATGAAAACACTATACAGGGAGATAAAGAAATATTAAATATAATAAAAAGATTTAAGCATATCGACGCAGACAGCAAAGATGAAATTATAATTGATGCATCTCAAATACCTGATTTAGTTCCAATTTTAACAGTGCTTGCAGCATTAAAAAATGGTAAAACAACAAGAATAGTTAAAGCAGAGCGTTTAAGAATAAAAGAGTCTGATAGGTTGAAGGCAATTTCTAGTGAAATGAATAAGCTTGGGGCATGTATAAAAGAATTGGAAGACGGACTACTAATAAAAGGATTAAGCAGTCTAAAAGGTGGCGCTAAAGTAAATAGTTGGAATGACCATCGCATAGCAATGTCACTTGCAATTGCAGCAACAAAATGTGAAAAAGAAATTATATTAGAAAATTATACAGCTGTAAATAAATCTTACCCGCAATTTTGGAATGATTATAAATCATTAGGAGGTGATATAGATGAGCTCAATGTTTGGAAATAAATTAAAAATAAGCATTTTTGGGGAATCACACGGAGCAGCAATAGGTGTAATACTAGATGGACTTCCATCAGGTGTAGAGCTGGATTTAAGCTATATTAATAAACAAATGCTTCGCAGAGTCCCAGGCAATAGTAACCTATCCACACCAAGGAATGAAAAAGATTTATATAACATACTAAGTGGTTATTTCAATGGCAGAACAACAGGTACTCCATTATGTGCAATAATATATAATGAAGACAAACAATCAAAAGATTATGATATCTTAAAAAATAATATGCGACCCGGTCACAGTGACTACCCTGGATTTATTAAGTATTTAGGATTTAATGACTATCGTGGTGGAGGACATTTTTCAGGAAGAATAACTGCACCTCTTCTATTTGCAGGAGCAATAGCAATGCAAATACTAGAAAAAAGTAAAAACATATACATTGCAAGCAGGATAAAAAGCATATGTAATATACAAGATGAAGAAATTTCAAATATAGATGTAAATTGCTTAAACAACCTGAAAACTATGAAATTTCCAGTTGTTTCAGAAGATAAGTCTATAGAGATGCAATCAGAAATACTAAAAGCAAAAGAAGATGGTGATTCAGTTGGTGGAATAGTAGAAACATTTATAATAAATACAGATGCAGGTTTAGGTCAGCCATTTTTCGATTCAGTAGAAAGTAAATTATCTCACATGATTTTTTCCATACCTTCTGTAAAAGGAATAGAATTTGGTGAAGGTTTTAATATAACAAAAATGCGAGGATCAGAATCAAATGATGCATATTATATTCAAGATAAAAAGGTTTCAACAAAAAGTAACAACAATGGTGGCATAATTGGTGGAATAACAAATGGAGTTCCTATAATATTTAGGACCGCAATAAAACCCACACCATCTATATCCATTTCACAAAAAACAGTAAATGTATCGTCAATGGAAAATACAAATTTGCAAATATCAGGGCGACACGATCCTTGCATAGTACCAAGGGCATTACCCGTTATTGAAGGGGCTGCAGCAATAGTAATTCTTGATTTAATATTAGAAAGGGAAGGCGAATTATGCAAAATGAAATAAATTTAAACCAAATTAGAGATGAAATAAATTCTATAGATAAAGATTTAGTAAAACTTTTAGAAAAAAGATTTAATTTAGTTCTAAAGGTAGGAGAATATAAGGCCGTGCGAAATATACCTATATTTGATGAGGGAAGAGAAAAAACAGTTATTGAAAAATGCAAAAACCATCTTGAAAATAGGAAATATGAAAATTATATAGAAAAATTATATTTACAGATAATGAATACATGCAAAGATATAGAAAGAGATGAAATTAAAATATTGTAATCGAGGTGTCTATAATGGAAAATTTATATGGTTTAATAGGTGAAAAGTTGGGTCATACTTACTCTCCGCAAATCCACAACAAAATATTAGAGGAAACACATACAAATGGTTATTATGGATTGTTTCAAGTAAGAAGAGAAAATTTAAAATATATTATTTCTGGGTTGAAAGCACTTGGATACAAAGGTGTAAATGTAACTATACCATATAAATTAGATATAATTAAATATTTGGACTCTCTAAGCCCAGAAGCTTCAAGCATAGAAGCTATAAACGTAATTAATATTGATAAAAATGGTATGGCAATAGGGTATAATACAGATTATTATGGTTTTGGAATGATGATTAACAATGCAAATATAAAATTAAAGGGAGAATCAGCTGTTATCCTTGGAACAGGAGGAGCATCAAAAGCTGTAGCCCAGTATTTAAAGGACAATGATATAAAAGATATTATTATGGTATCTAGAAATTCAAAATCATCAAAAATAAAGTACCCAAATGATAAGGTCATCATGTATGATGAATTAAATATAGTTAACAATTGTTCAATCATAATCAATTGTACTCCAGTTGGGATGTTTCCTAAAACAAAATTTAGTCCGATAGAAAAAAAATATTTAAGTAAATTTAATACTGCTATTGATTTAATTTACAACCCATCTGAAACTTTATTTTTAAAGGAAGCTAAAGAAACAGGTTTAAAAACAATAAATGGATTGTATATGCTCATAGCACAAGCTGTAAAATCACAAGAAATATGGAATGAAACAGAAATTCCAAATAACGTTATAAATAATATTTTGGATATATTTTAGCAGGAGGTTAATATGAATAAAAATATTGTAATTATAGGAATGCCCGGAAGTGGTAAAAGTACCATTGGTTATATGCTCTCTAAAAAAGTTAATATGAGCTACATAGATATGGACGAATATATAGAAATGAATGAAAATAAAAGCATTAAGGAAATGTTTCAAATTAGTGAAGATTACTTTAGGGATGTTGAAACTAAATGTACTAGGTCATTAAGTAAGTTAAATTCTCATGTAATAGCTACAGGTGGTGGTGTTGTAAAAAGAAAAGAAAATATAAAAATATTTAAAGAAAGCTGCATTATAGTATTTTTAAACAGACCATTGGAAAACATCATGCAAGATATTGATACAGACATACGGCCACTTCTTGCAGAGGGAAAAAATAAATTATATCAGTTATACAATGAAAGAATTAATTTATACAAAGAATACTGCGATATAGAAATTATGAATAACAAAGAAATACAATACGCACTCAACCAAATTACCGAGCTTATAGAAACTCAAAATTAAATAGCAAATATGCTCATTATGGAACTTAAACAGATGAAAAGATATAAAAGGACGTCAGACTAAGCAAAATATATGTATTTTTCCTTAGTCTGACGTCCTAACTTGTGCTCTGACACCAGCCATGCAAATTTCCTCCATTATTTACCTCCAGTGTTCAATTAACCTTAAAATCTTTTTTATTGTATTCCCAAATTTGATAGTTACGTGTATATTGACGTGAAGTTAAAATAACAATTTTATTTTCATCCTCAAAAATGTGACCTGAGCCCATTTGCTCTCTGTATCTGACATTATCATATTTTTCAATATATGAAAACAATTCATCCTTATTATTTGTTTTTGTAATATATGTAACAGGTTTATCCTTTATTTTTACAAATGTTTTTGAATTGTTTAATTGCAAAATCCCACTAAAAACAGGAAGAGGATTCCCTTCTTGAAAAATCATATTTATATTGAGTAAAAAGATAAAACTAATAATTACTATAATTATTGCTGAGATTAGCATAGGTCTCTTCATTAATTTCCTCCATCTGTTTATAGAGTTTACCTTAAGGTTATTCAAAAACAATTAAATCTCCAAATTATACTTAAATTCAATGCACTCACCATTAGTATCTGTTCAGCAAGTGATTGCCACATTTGAATTAAATATTTCTTAAGTAATTTACTACTACACTATATATTAGACGATTAGAATGTAAATTTGTTCCATATAATTTAGCACATCAGATTTCATATGAAAAATATAAAACCAATAAAAAAAAGGTTCGTATATGTTTTCTTTCATATACAAACCTTTTAAATTAATCAATAAAGGTACTGATAACCTCTTTTACGGTTGTCATTTTATTAATACTTTCAAGATTTGCACCGGAAAATATTAAACCGTCTTTTCCTTGAACTGAGTTTATTAAACCAACTGAAATGCAATACGGTATTTTACCTACTTCGCATTTTGGCATACATTTATAACACTTTTTAATTGGGTCGCAACCATTTTCCAAAGCGTTCTTTAAAAAATTTGTTCTAATAGCTCTTGCAGGCATTCCAACAGGACTTTTAATAATAAATACATCCTCATGTGTTGCATTTATATATGCCATTTTAAAGTTTTCATGTGCATCGCATTCTATTGTTGGAACAAAAACACTAGCTAATTGAACTCCATCTGCACCAGCGTCAATAATTTCTTCCATATCCTTCTTTGTTCTTATTCCACCACCGGATATAATAGGAATTTTAACATTATATTTTTCTTCATATGTGTTTATTAATTCTTTAACTTCTATAGTTAGTTGTTTTAATGTTTTACATGTATTTTCTAATAATTCTTCACTTTTAAATCCTAAATGCCCACCAGCCAACGGTCCTTCTACAACCACTGCATCCGGAAGCCTATCATGCTTAAGCCAGCTATTCATAATTATTCTGGCTGCTTTTGCAGAAGAAACTATTGGTGCTATTTTAGTATTGCTACCCTTAACTAACTTAGGCAATGCAATTGGAAGACCGGCACCTGAAATAATTAAATCTATTTTTTCCTTGACTGCTTCTTTCACGTACAATTCATAGTTATTCATTGCAGCCATTAAATTCATTCCAATAATACCTTTACTTTTTTCTCTTGCTTTTTTTATTTCACTTCCTAAAGCCCTAAGGTTTGCCTCAATAGGGTTAGTAGAAAAATCATGTTCTCTAAATCCAATTTGCACTCCTGAAATTATACCGATACCACCTTCATTTGCAACAGCTGCCGCTAAGTTGGACAACGATACACCTACACCCATACCACCTTGAACAATAGGTATTTTGGCAGTTAAATCACCTATTCTAAGTTTTGAAAGTTTCATAAATTTTTATCTCCTAATATTTCTAATTGCAATTATTTTGATAATCAAAGTATATACTAACAATTGCTGTTTTGTCAAGAAATAATTAGTTTATACAAACATTACAAAGGGAAATGCAATGCATTTCCCTTTGTTGTATTTATTATTTATATTCTTCAAAAGCAATTCTATCTTGTTCTTGTTTAAGCTTAATTGATTCTTCTAACATCATATCTTTAACTTTCATCAACCTAGTTTGATTTCCTCTTTCATTTTCATCAAGTTTCATTTGAATATACTTGATTGTCTCTTGAAATTTAGGAATCATAACATATTCTAGAGCATTAACTCTTCTTCTTGTTTTCTCTATTTCCGCAGCAAGAAGCTGAACTTCCTTTTCTAAAGCAGCTAGTTTTAACATAGTGGGAAAAATATCTGAAAGGTCTGCTATAGCGCTATCTAACTCACCTGATGTGCTTGCAAATCCATATGGATATATGTTTGATGTATCATCTGTTGTAGTTGTAAATTCAAATACAGGAACATCAACACTCATTATGTTTTTATTACCTACTTCAATAGAAACGCCTTGCTTTGGATACATTAGAGCTTCATCTAAAACCTCAGATGACATAACAGCACTTGCTATAATGAAATTTGAATAAACATCTGCAAGCTGCTTTTCAACTTGTTCTCTTAAGGTTTTATTTTCTCTGGCAAGCTCTAAAAACTGTCTCATAAGCTCATCACGCTTGTCTTTTAACATTTTATGGCCTTTAACAGCCACTTTCAAACGCTTTTTCAGAGAGGTTAATACCATTCTGGTTGGATTTACATTTAACCTTGCCATACTAACACGCTCCTTACTTTAATTTATTCTTTATTAGGAAGATATTTTTCTATATACTCATCTCTAATACGTTTAAGTTCACTTTGTGGAAGTAAGGTAAGGAGATTCCAGCCTACTTGTAATGTTTCTTCTATGGTTCTATTAGTTTCATATCCTTGAGATACATATTCTCTTTCAAATTCATCTGCAAACTTAGCATAATGCTTATCAGTATCAGAAAGTGCTGCTTCCCCTAGTATAGCCATCAACTCTTTACTTTCTTTACCTCTAGCATAAGCTGCAAACAACTGGTTAAGTACATCTGCATGGTCTTCTCTAGTTTTGCCTTTACCGATACCTTTATCCTTTAATCTTGAAAGTGATGGTAAAACATCTATTGGAGGTGTAATACCTTTTCTAAATAATTCACGAGATAATATTATCTGTCCTTCTGTTATATATCCAGTTAAGTCTGGAATTGGATGAGTTTTATCATCCTCTGGCATTGACAATATAGGTATCATTGTTATTGAACCGTCTATATCACGTTTTTTACCAGCACGTTCATAAATAGTTGCTAAGTCTGTATACAAATATCCAGGATATCCACGTCTACCAGGAACTTCTTTTCTTGCTGCTGATACTTCACGAAGAGCCTCAGCATAGTTTGTAATATCTGTAAGAATTACAAGAACATGCATTCCTTTTTCAAATGCTAAAAACTCTGCTGCTGTAAGAGCCATACGAGGTGTAGATATACGCTCAATAGCCGGGTCATTAGCAAGATTCATAAACAATACAGCTCTATCAATTGAACCTGTACGTCTGAAGTCAGATATAAAGAAATTTGCTTCCTCATATGTTATACCTATAGCAGCAAACACAACGGCAAAGTTACTGTCTGTACCTAAAACCTTAGCTTGACGGGCAATTTGTGCCGCAAGGTTTGCATGTGGCAAACCAGAGCCAGAAAATATAGGTAATTTTTGTCCTCTTACCAATGTGTTCAATCCATCTATTGCTGAAACTCCTGTTTGAATAAATTCAGATGGATAATCACGAGCTGTTGGATTCATTGGCAATCCATTTATGTCCATTCTTTGTTCTGCAATTATTTCAGGACCATTATCTATTGGTCTTCCCAGTCCATCAAATACACGGCCAAGCATATCAGATGATACTGCAAGCTCAATACCTCTTCCTAAAAATTTAACTTTGCTTTCAGCTAAATTTATTCCAGCAGAGCTTTCAAATAACTGAACTAAGGCATTAGTTCCATTGATTTCAAGAACCTTGCAACGTCTCATCTCTCCACTTGGTAACTCTATTTCTCCAAGTTCATCGTAAGTAACATTTTCTACGTTTTTTACAAGCATCAAAGGTCCTGCAACTTCTGCAATGGTTTTGTATTCTCTAATCATGTTATTCAACCTCCTTGCTTGCTAAAATATTTTCTATATCTTCATTCATTTGTTTATTTATACTATTATAAGATTCTTCTATTTTTTCTTCTTCTATATATTTGAATCTTCCTATTTTTTCTCTTATTGGAAGGTCTGCTAAAGCTTTAAAATCTGCACCATCTTTTATAGCTTCCATGCTCTTATTGAAATATCCCATTATTAACTTCAATAATTTATATTGTTTATCAAGAGATGTATATGTGTCTACTTCATGGAATGCATTTTGATGCAAATAGTCTTCCCTAATAGATCTTGATGCTTCCAGCTTCAATTTATCTCCATCTGATAATGAATCAACACCAACAAGCTGTACTATTTCATTTAATTCTGCTTCTTCCTGCAACAATCTCATTGTTTCTAATCTTAATTTAGACCAGTCTTTAGCAACGTTAGCATCATACCATAGATTCAATCTATCAACATACAATGAATAACTTTGCAGCCAATCAATAGCTGGGAAGTGACGTTTATATGCCAAAGATGAATCTAAAGCCCAGAATACTTTAACTATACGCAATGTTGCTTGTGATACCGGTTCAGAAATATCTCCGCCCGGAGGTGAAACCGCACCAATTGCTGAAAGTGTTCCTTCCCTTCCATTTGTTCCTAAACTTATTACTCTTCCTGCTCTTTCATAAAATTGAGCAAGACGTGATGCCAAATAAGCAGGGTAACCTTCTTCACCAGGCATTTCTTCAAGACGTCCGGACATTTCTCTAAGTGCCTCTGCCCAACGTGATGTTGAATCTGCCATAAGTGCAACAGAATAACCCATATCTCTAAAGTATTCTGCTATTGTTATACCAGTATATATAGATGCTTCACGAGCAGCAACCGGCATGTCAGATGTATTAGCTATCAACACTGTTCTTTTCATAAGTGATTCGCCACTTCTAGGGTCTTTTAACTCTGGAAATTCCATCAAAACATCTGTCATTTCATTCCCACGTTCTCCACAGCCTATATAAATTACTATGTCTGCGTCTGCCCACTTTGCAAGCTGATGCTGTACAACAGTTTTACCACTTCCAAATGGACCCGGAACTGCAGCAACACCGCCTTTTGATATAGGGAAAAGTGTATCTATAACTCTCTGACCTGTTACCAACGGCATTTCAGGAACTAATTTATCTTTATATGGACGACCCTTTCTAACAGGCCATTTTTGCATTAATGTTAAGTTAGCTTTTTCACCGTTATCTTTTTTTACAACGCATACAGTTTCTTCAACTGTGTAGCTTCCTCCCTTTATTTCTTCAATAGTACCGCTTATTCCGTATGGAACCATAATTTTTTGTTCTACTATAACTGTTTCTTGAACTGTTCCTATTATATCTCCTGCTTGGACTTTGTCACCTTTTTTAGCTGTAGGTACAAACTCCCACTTTTTAGTTCTGTCAAGAGCCGGAACATTTATTCCTCTAGTTATATTAGGGCCTGCTGCCTTTTTGATTTCAAACAACGGACGTTGAATACCATCATATATTGTTTCTATAAGACCAGGTCCAAGCTCGACCGAAAGTTGAGCACCAGTTGTTTCAACAGGAGCTCCAGGTCCTAAGCCTGATGTTTCCTCATATACCTGAATTGATGCCATTTCTCCACGCATCTCTATAATTTCGCCTATTAGTCCTTGCTCGCTTACACGAACAACGTCAAACATATCGGCTTCTTTCATGCCCTCCGCTATAACTAGAGGACCTGACACTTTTACTACTCTTCCTTGGCTCATTACTTCAATCACCTGCTTTCACTTTTTGTTAACCAATGATTCTATTACTTAATATTTAATTGTTGTCAAATAATATATCGGCACCTACAGCTTTTTCTACTGCCTTTTTTATATTTAAAACGCCGATACCTAATGTTCCATCTAAACCTGGTATTGGAATAATCGCAGGTATTCTCATACCTTTATATTCATTTATTTCATCCATAATACCATCGCAAATTGTTTCAGTAATGTAAATAATAGCGTAGTCATCTTTTGCAATTTGATGCAATGTATGTTTAGCCTCATCTGCATTTGAACAATCAAATACATTTAATCCCACTGCTCTGAAACCTTGCACACTTTGTTTATCTCCAATAACACCTATTTTATACATATGTCTCTCTCAACCTCCCTCTAATAAGTTCAGAAGGTATTTCAGCAAGCTTTCCTGCCATTATAATTCTTGCCGACTTAATTTCATTTTCTTTTGCAATTAAATAACCAACAAGTGGTTCTATTCCATATGAAATAAATTTTGCAGTTTTAATATGCTCAATTATTTTATTATCACAAAGTTTTTCAAGTGTTGTAAATTTTCCTGTTTCCTTAAGATCATCTGTTCCCTCTAGGAAAACATCTCCAAATCCAAATGCAGCTAAATCTTCTGAGAATTTTTCAAAAGGCTCATCATATGATGCAACGAATGATTTTTGAGGTATTTTTCCTCCAACTATAAATACTTTTGAAAAGAAATCCCATGACTTGCCCATTTTCTTAAGTCTAACAAATGTTTTAATATTAATTGTATCTATCAATATCTTTAAATAATCAATAACAAATTGATTATTCATCTCGTCAGCGGATTTCAACATCTCATCATAACAATACTTGTCAAAAAATAACACTAATGATCTGAGGGTCTTTATTTTTAGGAAAATCATCGATTACTTCATTTAAAGCATTTCTCATGTTTTCTGTCAATGCTGTAAAGTCTCTTTCTTTTACAGCGTATTTGAGCATTTTAACATCAATTGTTCCTGTATCAACTAATGATTGAGTTGCTTCAATACCTAAAAATTCTGCCTTCATAATTACCTTTAAATTATGATAATCATATGTATACAAGAATATTTTAAAGTTATTTAATTCAGGAGCAATAGACATAATAAAATCATAAGTTTTTTTATGTTCTTCCTCCAAAAGTTTTTCAAAATCTCTAGGTGCTACTTGCTCTTTTGCATCTCCATACTCACAATCGTATAATACTTTCAATGCATCTTCAGCAGTCTTTGCCTCTATCATTTTTTCCACTTTCTCACGAGAAAGCATATTTTTTTCAACACTCCTTACAAGTGCTGTAGAAAATAAATAATCAGTATCTTTAATCTTTGCCAAAGCAATTCCTCCTCTCAGGCAGGATTTATTTAAAAAGCTCATTTGCTACTTCAAAGGTAAGCCCCTCTCTTATAGAGCTTAATATCATTTCAAAAGTATTGTTCACTTCAATATCCCCATTTCTGAGTATAAATCCACCTTTTGTCTGAACTGTACTTTTTCCTAATACTACTTTGTCACCCTTTAATTTTTCATTCACAGCCTTGACAAGTTTTTCGCCGATTTTTTTCTTGTCCTTCTCATTAAGAATTATTTCTCCTTCGCAATTAGGAATTTTTGAAATTTCTTCTACAAGATAATTAATATACTTATCTTCCGACATTGTTGAAATCTTTTCAAGCGCTTTATCAAAACTTTTTTTAACTGAATCCTGTTTTGCGGCAAGTATCATTTTTCTTTCCTGAAGCTTGCCTGCTGAAATTTTTCTACTCTTGATTACATCTATTTCTGTATTTGATTTTTCAGCTATATCACTAATAATTGAATCAGCTTCGTGCTTTGCTTTATTTATTATTTCTGCACTTTGGTTCTCAGCTGTTTTAATAGAATTTTCAGCATAACTGTTTGCTTCGCTTAAAATCTTCTGTGTTATATTTTCAACGCTCATTGTTTCACATCCTTATTATAAATTTTGATAAATAAATAATACAAAATAACCTAGATTGCAATACCATTAATTATAAGGAATGAAATAAGAAGCGCTAAAATTGCAACTGTCTCAACCATAGCTGCATAAACCATAGCTTTTGCTATTTGTTCTGGTTTTTTTGATATAAGCATAATGCCTGATGCACAAACTTTTCCTTGATGAATAGCAGAAATAGTACCAACTATACCAATAGGAAGTGCTGCTGCTAAGAAATATCCACCTTGTACAGCTGTTAAATCTGCCATACCACCACTCAAAAATCCTACTTTATTTAAAATTATAAAAGCTATTAAAAGCCCGTATATACCTTGTGTTCCAGGCAATGCCTGCAAAATTAAAGTTGATCCGAATTTCTTTGGATCTTCGGCTAAAACACCAGATGCAGCCGAACCTGCATAACCAATACCTACTGCACTACCACAGCCAGCAAGCGCTGCAACTGAGGCACCCAAAATTGCTAAAAAATTTCCTGTTGTAAAAAGTTCCATTTAAATTCCCTCCTTGGTGATTTTAATATATTTTGTTTTTTTCATTAGCGGATTAAACATATCTCCGCCGCCTTCGTAGAACTTGCCAAAAAATTCGACATATTGCAGTCTGGCTGCATGTACAAATGATCCAAGTCCATTTATTGCAATATTAAATGTATGCCCAAATATTAAAACTACTAGCAGCAAAATTGAGCCAAATATTCCATCTCCGCCTAGAGAACCTAATACACTAATTACAGATGAAATAACTCCTGTGGCTAATCCAAGTGCTAATAATCTAGAATAAGACAACACATCACTTAAATAACTGGTTATATCATATAAACTTAGTATACCGCTAAGCAATTTAGAGAAAATATTTTTCTTTTCTCTTCCTTGTGTCAAGACTAATCCAATTGCAAATATAATAGACATCCATCTACCTACAGCTCCTGAACCTGGTATAACAGAATTTCCAAATAACCATAATGAAAGACCTATAATCAACCCATACCAGAATCCTACATCAAATAATGCTTCCCAAGGGCGACCATCTCTCACAATTATATAAGCTTTTACACCCATACCTATAAATAGGTGAATCAAACCAACTATGAAAGAAAATATCAAAAGTGTCATAGGCTCGTCTATTGGGTTTATCCAAATTGGTTTAATAGCAAAGTCTGTGTGAAATATTACTTTTGCAATAGCAGTTATGGCATCACCAAACCAACTTCCAAACATTACTCCCCAAAATACAGTTGATATACCACAATAAAAAAACATATTAAACATTTTTTTCATGGTTCCTTCAATATTAAATTTCTTTAATATAACGTAACAACCAATTGCCATAATCAGTCCATACCCTACATCCGCAAGCATAAGTCCAAAAAACATAAAATAAAAAATGGACATTAATGATGTCGGATCAACATTTGTTGAAGAAGGTAAACTGTATAATTCTGTTATAGACTCAAAAGGTTGAACAAAAGAATTGTTGTTAAGAAGTATTGGATATTCCTCTCCTTCTTGTGGTTCTTCAAATTCATACCAACATTCATATTTATTAAGAACACTTTCCACACTTTGTTTACTTCTTTCCGGAATCCATCCATTAATATAAAATGTCTTTTTAGTCTTTAACATGCTGTTTAAAACTTTAAACTTATCTCTTTCAATCATCAAATAATCATAAAATACTTGAATTTCATCTTTATTCGTAATGAATTTTGAAATTTCTGATTCAACACTAGCTTTCTTTTCAGATATAGCTTTAATTTCTTGTTCATACTTTACAATATTATCTGCAGCAGTTCCCTCGACATCTTTAAACATAACTGCATTAAATCCAAAT
>SWCH01000749.1_pt1 | contig 17055 bp, 17 predicted proteins | sample 4690051 | NCBI WGS metagenome assembly SWCH01 (sample SAMN10267282, study PRJNA491770) | bioreactor metagenome | isolation source: DHS bioreactor inoculated with | place: Japan: off Shimokita Peninsula | reverse complement strand
ACAACACCATCTTTGGATGGTAAAAAAATTACTGAATATAAAGGAATAGTATTTGGTGAGGTTATATCAGGAGTAGACTTTATTAAAGATTTTGCAGCAGGGCTTACTAACTTTTTTGGTGGCAGGTCAGGTTCTTATGAAGGAGAACTAATAGAAGCAAGAGAAAATGCAATTGAAGAAATGAAGAAAAGAGCTAGAAGTATGGGAGCAAATGCAGTTGTAGGAGTAGATGTTGATTATGAGGTACTAGGTCAAGCAAATAATATGCTCATGGTTACAGCTTCTGGAACAGCTGTTGTAGCAGAATAATGTAACAAATAATAGTATAAATCATTCTTTAATTTTGGTTCTACAATGGCCATAATAATGGATGATTTTTCTTTTTTCTACATAAATCGTAATATTTAAAGTAAAAACATTGAATATAAATACAGTATTTGGTAAAATGTATAATAAATAAAGAAATAGGGTGGACTATGAGAGATTTAAGGAAATTAGGAATCAAGAAGATAGATCTAAATAATATAAGAGATTATTTAAATATATCAGATTATACACAATTATATAATGCAATATGTTCATTAATAGATGAAGAGGTGATAAAACCTATAAAAAAAAGCGGAACAAATGGTATGAAACCGGCTCTATACAATAAATACTTTATAATAGATGAACAAAAAGACTATAGCATGTATAAAGATGAAATTAATTTTAATCTAAATCCTACAATTAATACGTCTTATTATCTCAAAAACATAAGCAAGTACATAGAAGATAGGGAAAACATATTAAAATTAAGCATTTTTTTAGATAAAAGTAAACATAAACTTGAAAATACTATTTCTAAAAATGAAAGAAGTTTTCAAATTTGGCAAAAAGAAAAGTTCTTATCAGATGGAAAAGGTGAGAAGCTGCTTAAAAACCTTGGCTTTGATTTATCTTTTTTAAACATATACGAAACAACCGAGCCCATTGCATATTATTCAGTAAATAAAAATGTTCCTCAAAATATATTGATTATAGAAAATAAAGATACCTTTTATTCCATTAGAAAATATCTAATGGAAACCAGTTGCAATCAAATTTTAGGACAAAATATATCAACAGTAATTTATGGAAGCGGTAAAAAAATATATAAATCATTTAGTGATTTTAAATTGTGCGGGGAACCTTATTTCTTCGACAAAAACAATAGGATATTGTATTTTGGAGATTTAGATTATGAAGGAATAATAATATATGAAGGTATTTATGAGATGTTTAAAGATAATATTGAAATCGAACTTTTCAATAATGCGTATACATATATGATAGACAAGTATATTTCAAATAATATTGAACTTCCTGATACAAAAGAATTTCAAAATAAAAATATAAGAGATATATTCCTTAATAATTTTAATGAGAAGTATAGGGAACTAATTCTTGACATACTTACTTCTGGAAGGTATATACCGCAGGAAATAATAAATATAACTGATATTATGGAGAAATGTAATGCAATATGATTTTTTAAAAGATTTTGATGTACGCATGAAAAAAATAGGGTACTTCACCCTTATAAGCAAAAATACAATGGCTAAAACATCATGGTCAAACTATGGATTTGAGAACCCCTTAGATAGCTTAAACTTAGTTTTTTCTGTTTTATTATTTATTATGGAGCAGTCACTAAAAGAAGAAATATGCACTATAGATGATATTGCATCATTTTTAGATGATATAATGGCAAATAATTTTAAAAGACCGATTAGCTATGATGCATGTTTGGAGTTAAGTGATTTTATTGTAAATACAATTCTATGCAACAATGGAGAAGCTATGTATTTAAATGGCTTTGATTTTAGTGAATCAAAATATATAGAAATAAATGTACGTTATATATCAAATAAAATAGAAGAAGTAAACGAACAAAGAAAAACATCATATTATCTTACAGATGATGGATACAATCTTCTTTTATCAACTCTTGAAATAGATAATAACATGAGGCTTACAATTCATGAGATGATATTCAGGCTTCACTTAGAAAAGGCAAGCTATGATAAGGCTGTTAATGAGGTAAAAACTATATTTAACATTATTAGAATTCAAATACAAAATATTAATAATGCAGTTGATAAAATTAAAAATAATCCACTTAGCTATACTATAGAAGAATACAAGTCACTGTTAAATAATAATTTTAGCTCTTTAACAGAAACCAGAGATAAATTTTCTCAATATAAGGATTTAGTTCAAACTAGAATTGATGAAATACAGGATAATAATATTGAATTAGAAGGTTTGAGTGGACTAGATGAAAAAGAGCTTGAAAATTTAAACTCTTTAAGAACAATAAGTTTATATTTATCACAATCAATGGAAGAACAGCAAAGACTTTTAACCCATCACTTTGATTTAAAAAGCATCTATTCACAGGAGCTGGAGGAAATGGCAAAAATGTTTTTAATAAAAAGAATTAATATTAATAAAGACATTTATGATGCAGTAATTTCAGATATATCAAAACTTGAGGATATGAATGTTTTTTTGTCACCGCTATTTAAACCAAAACTAAATAAAAAATATAATATAAATAAATCTTTACAGTATCAAAAAGTTATAAAAAATAATGACAATGAAGAAGATCAAATAATTGTGATAGATGATGAAGAGTACAATAGGCAAAAAGAAGAGGAGATTAGACAGAAATTTATTAAATATGAAACATGTGTTTCAACTATTTTAGATATAGCAGTCACCAATAAAATAATTACTTTATCAAGAATTAAGGAACTAATAGATGATGATAAACTATTAAACAAATTAATCCCAACTGTTGAGGTTTTTAGAGAGGTAATAATAGAATTTTTAAAGGCTAAAACTATCAATATTAAGGAGCTGACTAATGAAGTAGAATCATTGGTATCATACAATAAAAGCAATGATTTTCAGCTTAATGAAACAATATTAAAAGTTATGGAAGAAAATAAAAAATTATCAAAGATAAAGTACATTAATATAAATAAATGTGAAGATGTAGAAAAAGTTATGTTTCATGAATTAAAAAGTGAAAATGGTTTAGTTAAAACAGTTGTATGTTCAGATTTGGAATTTAAAATTGAGTAATGAGGTGTTTCTATGTTTACAATAGAAGAAGTTAAAGATAGCTCTGAAATATTATATTATTTGTTAGAAAATGGACAAATATCTGAGGAAAAAGAAAAACAGCTTTTTAAGAAATATTCTGAAAGTGAAAATATAATGAATCTTGTAAAAAATCAAGGGAAGCAATATAAATGTACGGTTGAAACATATAACCGTGTAATATATTTAATACCTGATGTAACAAATGATTTTTTAGGATATTCAAAGGGTGAATTGAAAAAGTTATTATGCAAATCTAATGCTAATGACAAGGACTATTATTTATCACAGTTTTGTATACTGACTTTATTAGTTGTTTTTTATGGATCACAAGGGAGAACTAGCAAAAATCGTGAGTTTTTGAAGGGCTGGGAATTTCAGAATATCATAAGTGAAAAACTAAAAGAAGGACTTGAAAAGTCCAAAGAAGAAGAATATGAAGTTCAGAATGGAATTGCATATTCTAATATTTATGAGCGGTGGGAAGCCCTAAGAAGTTCAGATAAAATTACAACTCAAAAAACAACTAAAGAAGGTTTCATCTACAATATTTTAAAATTTTTAGAAGGGCAAGGCCTTATTATTTATATAGCAGATGAAGACAAAATATATACAGAAAAAAAATTAGATAATTTTATGGATTGGAATTTACTTAATAAAAATAACTATAACAGGGTTTTGAAGGCTTTGGGGGAGGAGAAGCATGAGTAAAATAAATGCTTTAAGAATAATTAATTTAAATTATAACAATAACACAATTAAAATAGATGATGAAACATTTGATTTTGCATCTGAAAGTACATTGATGAGTCTTAGAAATGGCGGGGGTAAAACAGTTCTTGTACAAATGATGATGTCTCCTTTTGTAAGTAAAAGAAATAGAGATTTAAAAGATAGAAAGTTTAAATCATATTTTCAAACAAATCCTACGTATATTTTGACTGAATGGAAACTTGATGGAAGTGGAGGATATTTGCTTGTTGGAATGGTTGTTAGAAAAAAACCTGTTGTAGCTGACGATAATTCAACTGATGAACTTGATATTTATTCATTTGTTCATCAATATGACAGAAAAAGTCAATATGATATTTATAGTATACCAATAATTGAAACAAGAAAAGATGGTAAAAGATCTATAAAGAGCTATCAAAAATTCAAAACAGAAGTAGAAGATGCACGCAAAACTTTAAAAGGACCTCTTGATGTTTATAATATGAATGTTTATGAACAATCAAAGAAGTATTTTCAAAAACTAAAAGAATATAAAATTGATAATAAAGAATGGAATATTATACATAGAATAAATCTGAAGGAATCTGGACTTTCAGAGCTTTTTAGTGATTCAAAAAATGTAGAGGGATTAGTTGAAAAGTGGTTTTTGACTACAGTTGAAGATAAACTTAATAAATCTGGGGATAAAATTAAAAATTTCAATGAAATTGTGAAGAAATATATATTTCAATACAAAGAGATACAATCGAAAATAGAAAAAAAAGATACAATAGAATTGTTTTGTGGTGAATTAGAGGGTCTCATAGAAAATGCAACAGTACTTAGTAACAATGAAAGCTTATTAGAAAAACAAAAAAATATAATTGCAAATTTTATAGATTATTTAGGGAAACTAAAAGTTGAAACAGAAAATGAAATGAATTTTTTGCAAAATAAAATTGAAGAACTCCAAAATATTGTTACAGATTTAAAATATCAACAAATATCAAAAGAATGGTATGAAAAAGATATTGAACGTGAAAAACTTAATAGTTTGTTAGAAGAATTATATGAAAAAAAACAATTGCTAGAACAAAATAAAAAGAAAATTGAAAATGAACTTAATATATATGAGTGCTCAGAGTTCCATGAAGATTACAAGAAAAAGTTAGAAAACTTAAGGGAGCTTGAAAGCAAACTTGAATATATAAATAAAACAGAAAAAGAAAAAGCACCTGAAAGAAATAATTTAGGGTATAGTTTAAAAATTTATTATGAAAAAGAATCAAAATCATTAAATGATAAAATAAGCAAGGTAAATACAAACATAAGTAACATTAATATTACCCTAGATAAAATAAAAGAAAAAGAAAACAAACTTAGAGAAGATTATACTCTAAAAATTAAAACTCAGAGCAAACTTGAACAATCAATTAAAAATTTTGAAAAAGAAGAAGAGCGGTTTGAAGAAAAGTCAAATATAAAAATAAAAAAGAATATACTTGGTGAGTATGAAGATGATTTTTTAGATAATGTAGAAAAAAATATTCAAAGTGATATTCAAGAATATAATAACAGAAAAAAACAAATAGAAAAAGAAAGTGAAGATTTAAATATATTGGTAGAATCCAAAGGTAAAGAGCAGCAATCACTAGCAGGAGTAGATAAAGAGATTAAGCTAAATTTAGATAATTTTATTAAAGATAAATTAAAATATGAGGAACAAATAAAGTTTAGAGAAAATGTAGTTAGAATTCTTGGCATTTCTGAGGAAAATATTTATAATAAACAATTAATATTAGATAAATTGGAAGAAAAAATAAAATATGTTAATAATAAAAGCAATCAATTAATAATAGAGAAATCAAGGCTTGAAAATGAAAAAATGAAACTGGAAAGGGGAATTCTAACAGAAATACCTGCAAAACTCAAAGTAGAATTAGAACAACTTGATATAGATTTTATATATGGTATGGAATGGCTAAATAAAAATAATAAAACTTTAAAGGAAAATCAGGCTTTAATTAAAAATAATCCGTTTTTACCTTATTCCCTAATACTTAGTGAAGAAGATTTATTTAAAATACAAAAAAGCAAACTGAATGAAAATATATCAAGTCCTATACCTATAATAAAAAGAACATCTATTTTCAATGAAATGAATTCAGAAAATAATTTATTAAAACTTGATGATATTTCATTTTATATTTCATTTGACCAAAGGCTGGTTAACAAAAAAGAATTGACTAAAATAATTGAAGAAAAGTCAGGTGATATAAATAAAATAACTGACAAAATATCACTTAATGAGATTGAAAAGAAAGATTACTTAGAAAAGTTTCACAAAATAAATGAAACATCAGTTGAGTTGAAATTTTATAATGCATTATTGGCTAAAATAGATAGTACTAAAGCTGAAATATCAGAATTAGAAGATAAAATTATAAAAAATGATGCATTGATAAAACAGTCCAACATAAAAATTAGAGAAAACACAAAAACTTATAATTCATATGTTGAAGTACTAGCAAAATTAGAAAATAATATGACTGATTTTATAGAATTGAAGAATAACTATAAGGAATATTTAAATAATCAAAAAAAACTTTCAGAAACAAATAAGGAAATTAGTTTGACTAACTCAAGTATATTAAAGTGTAATTATGATTTGGAAGAAAATAAATTACTTTTAAAAATGGAAGATGAACATTTAAATTCTATAAAAGCAGAATTAAAAGAAGTACAAAAAGAAGCTGTAGAGTATAGTCAATACAATGAAGGCGTAATAATAGAAAGGGATTTTGAAGTTATTAAATCAGAATATAATGCCTTGACAAGCGAAATATCTAAAGACAAAGCATTTGTAGAAAAAATGAAAAATAAAGCTAATGAAGAGTTTAAAGAATCTCAAGACAAACTTTTAGAAAAGCAAAAAGAATATAGCATTGAAGAAAAAGATTTTAAAGAAATAAAATATGATAAATTTAAACATAAAGAAATAAAAGATGAATTGAAACGTACAAATGAATTGTTTTCAAAGCAAAAAGATGAAATTAATGACAAAAAACTTGAATATACACGACTAGAAGAATCTTTAAAAAACATAGAGCAAAATATTTTAGAAAAATTTGGGTTAAATTATCCAAAAAGTAAAGAACAAATAATGAATGTTGATTTTAAATTAGAAATAAAATTAAAAAATCAACAAAAAACTGAGTTTGAAAACAAATACAACATTAAGAAGTCAGACTTTGGAATTATAGATATAAATATTTACAAATTGGATCAATACAAAGATTATTCTATATTTGAAAATATAAATGTTGAGGTAAACATTAAACAACTGGAAGAATACAAGAACTCAATTATTAGTGAGTTAAATAACTGTCAACACAAGGTTGAACAGAGTAAATTATACATGCAAAGGTTAATTGAAAATACATATAACAATGTCAAATTTAAATCGGAGCCTATGGTTAGCACATCCTTAGAGACAATAAGGGAGTGCTTAGATAAAACCAATAGTCTTTTAGAACAATTAACTATAGTTTTACAATCATGTGAGAACCTTATGGAAAAGCTTAAAGTTGACATAGAGTTTATTTATAAAGATGAAGAAGAAGTTTTGACTATTTTATTTGAATATATAAGAGATGTTCACGACAATTTAGGAATGATTGATGATAACTCTTCCGTTAATATAGAGGGAAAAAGTATTAAGATGCTAAAAATTAAACTTCCGGATTGGGATTTAAATAAAGAAATATATAAATCAAGCTTAAAATTTATCCTAGATAAATTGAGAGATTCTTCTTTAGATAAATTGTCCCAAAACGAGGCAATTGATGAAATAATATCAAAAACCATCGCTACAAATTATTTGTATAATAATACTGTAGGAATATCAAATATTGAAATAAAATTATATAAAATTGAAGAAAACAGGCAGTCTGAAATAAGTTGGAACAATGTTTCTACTAATTCAGGAGGAGAGGGTTTTCTATCTGCATTTGTAATTTTATCCAGTTTGTTAACATATATGAGAAAAGATGAAACGGATATATTTTCTAACAGTAAGGACAGCAAGGTTATTGTTATGGATAATCCATTTGCTCAAACCAACGCATCACACTTATTAATACCTCTTATGAATATTGCCCAAAAGAGCAATACACAGCTAATTTGTTTTTCAGGCCTTGGTGGAGATTCAATTTATAATAGATTTAACAATATTTACGTTCTAGAAACAAAACAATCAAAACTAAGTTCCAATCAGCAATACTTGAAACACTCTCATGAGAAAGGTAAAGAATTTGTAGATAAAATACACTCATCAAGATTTAAAATAGAAGAGAAACCGGTTGAACAAATGACACTGTTTTAGATGAATTTTTCTCACATAATATCCCCCCTATCTGTATATACTAGTATACATAGGGGGTGTTTTTTTGAATCCAATTGAAGTTCATTACAAAAATAGTTTTGCAACAATAAAAATAGGGCATTATTTAGCAGAACATATATGCAGAAAAACGGCAATTATTTGTATAGGAACAGATAAGTGCATAGTTGACAGCCTGGGGCCATTAGTAGGAACTATGCTTGCAAAAGAAAACATACAAATTGATATATATGGAACTTTAGATAAACCTGTTCATGCAATTAATATAAATGAATATATAAAAACCATAAAGAGTAAAAATTATGATAATGTAATTGCTATAGATGCTTGTTTGAGTTCAAAAAAAAGCCAAGGAATAGTCGAAGTAAGAGAAGGTCCAATAACTCCTGGTAAAGGTATTGGTAAAATTTTACCTGAAATAGGTGATTTATCTATAATTGGAATAGTGGATTCTAATGATAAAGATTTTTATAATTTGGTTCAAGATACGAGATTGTCTTTTATATATGAAATGTCAGAAGTAATCACTGAAGGAATACTAACTGCTCTAAATATGAATAATATGATAGGAAAAGAAGAAGCTTGTATTTTGTAAGAGATGCATTAAGTAATTTTTGGGTTAAATAACCTCTAATTTTTTTGCAAAAAAATTAGAAGGCCTAAAGTTTTATAAATAGGTTTAATTAAAAATTAAAAAAATATGTGCTTTATTTTAATGAAAAAATAGGCTATCTCTATATATTAAGATGACCTATTTTTTTATTTATTTTTAAATATATTTTTTGTCATGCCACTGTCATCAACATAATATGTTCTAACAAAGTTCAATTTTAATGCGCAAAAAAAATTGGGGGTTGTCATAAGTCTAAATATAATTATTTATAATTATATTTATAAACAGTCAAAGGACTAAAATATATACAATAGTCTCCTGTTTCTGCGTATAATCCATATTTGTTTTGGTAGTGTTGTAAAGTATCTCTTAAAAATTCCTCTGTAACATTAAGATATTCAGCTAGCTCATATAGATTTGAGCAGCACTTAAATGATGCTTTTATTAAATCCATAAGAGGTATCAGTTTTTCATATCCCCACTTTCTTGCTATGTGTTCTTGTTTTCTGTTGGCAATATTATTTTGATTAAGTATATCTCCAGCTGTAGTATAATAGTGTCCCAGCTCTTCTGCTAATATACACTTCTTTTCTGTTGTTGTTTCTAGTTTAGAATTAATAGCAATAGTATCATCACAATATAATCCTTTTAAACCGCTTTTAAAGTTAAATTCTATTACTTCTATTTTATCACAATCTGCAAATTGAACTAATTGTTCGTATGTCATAGTAATCAATCCCTTTTCTTTCTTTTACTTAAAACGTATTTTTTAAAATCCTCTATATCCTGCAATTCTTCTGATGTGAACTGTTCATCATCATGATGAGCAGCTATCGTATGGAGTTCATTTTCATTTTTTGCTTCCCAACCCATCAAATACCCGGGTGATACATTTAAAGCTTTAGAAAGAATTTCAAGTTTATCAATTCCCAAATTTTTTATAAAACCGGTTTCATATCTTTGCAGAGTTGATTTACTTATACCTGTCTTGTCTGATAAGTCTTGGTAAGATAATTCTAATTCCAATCTTCTGTTTTTCATTCTGTCCAATACATTCTGCATATCTCCCATACATTAGTCACCTCTTTGTAAATTAATTATATCATCAATGCAAGCCGCAAATCGGCTTGCTTCACAACGATGCAATAAATACATATCAAGCAAAGGCATTAGTCTTTGTCTCTTCCTTTGTGTATTTATTATATTTTATTATAACATGTTTTTTCAAATATGCAACGATAATTTAAAAAAATGTTGCATATTTGACTTGACAAATATTTAGAAATGTATTAATATAATTATATCCCAAATATGCAACAACATTAGAACAAATGTTAATAAAAAAGTAAATAAATAAAAACAGCAGAGTTTTCTAATAACTAGAGGGGGGACAATCTTAAAATATGAGGATTTACATAAAAATTTTTATTAATTGAATCCCAAATATGCAACACTAACTAAATTAGAGGAGAAATGATATGAAAGCAGATAACAATGATTTAAGAAAAAACGACAGCGGCTATAATGATCCTACGGCATATGCGGCACTTAGTAAGATGTGCTATAAAAGTGAAGTAAAAAGAAGAAATAGAGCAAAAGATATTGCAGATGCAATGCATATAATAAAAAGGCTTCTGGAAATAATTGATTTTGAAATTGATGGTAAAGTCACTTTAGTAGATAAACAAACAGGAAAAAAATATATTTAGGGGGTACTAAAATGCTTACAGAAAAACACAAAGAAAAAATAAAATATCTTAGCCAATATAAATTTTTAAATGCTGAAACAGACAGAAAAATAAAAGAGCTGGAAGATTGGAAAAACAAAATATACAGTATAACAGGAACCTTAACCGACATGCCCAGGAGCAACAGCAGAAGAGATAAAATATCAGATGGTATAGCCGCAATAAACGAAATAGAAGAAAATATAAATGGTGATATAGAAAAATTATTGAAAGTCAGAAAGGATGTTCAAAGTAAAATAGATACAATTGAGGATTTGAAGTTGAGAGAGTTGATGAAATGCAGATATTTAGATTTCAATACATGGGAAGAGATAGCATATAAAAATGGTTTCAGCTGGCAGTGGGTATATAAATTACATGAAAAATCATTAGATAAAATAAAAATTTAAATCACTTGATTGTAGTTGAGTATGAAGTCGTGATATATATATAATAGCAGAATTGACAGACTAAACCAAATAACATAGAAAGTACTTCCAAAAGGGCATCTTAAAAATAGATGCTCTTTTAATTTTATAAAATTAAAATGCCGGCAGAATAAATTTGACTGCAATTATTTTGTTATTATATAAATTTTAAATTATTTTATTTGCTTGATTGTAGTTGAGTATAAAGCTGTGATATTTATATAATAGCAGAGTTGACAAAATACAGTGATTCCTCCTGAAGGGTATATTTTAAAAACAAATAATTATTAAATGTTCTGTTAATCTGCAATTAAAGATTACTTATAGAAAAGCTTATTATTTAAGGAGGTGTTTAATATGTTAAGGCATTATAAATTATTAGCAAAAGACACTTAGCTGATTCATCATTTAACTAAAGTAAATTTTCTATCCAGATACCAATGAAATAGAGGGGAGATTAATTTGTGTTAACAAATCAAAATATAATTGATGAGCTTAGCAGGCTGATTGCTGCAAAATATCCCGAATATCCAGTATATATGAATGGACTTAAAGACGACTTACAAGTACCGTCTTTTTTTATTGAATATATTATGGATACTACTGAAAATGTAAATATCAATATAACAAATGAAAAGCTGTATCTTAATGTAACATATTTGGGAAACAAGGATGAACAAGGCATGACAGATTCAACAGAAAAGCAAGAAGTTCTGAATAACTTAAAATCCATTTTCAGACAAGGCTATATACAGGTACAAGATCGTGCAGTCAGTTTAACATGTAAAGCAAAAGCAATTGCAAACAATGTGGGATTAGAATTAGAGTTTAATTATTTTGAACAAAGAAATGACGATTCAGCAAACGAAGAATTAATACAAGAAATTTCAATAAATCAAGATATAAGGAGGTAAGATATGGGATTACCAAATATAATTATTAATTTTAAAACGGTAGGAACAACAGCAATAAAAAGAGGTAACAGGGGAATTGTAGCTATAATTTTAAAGGATTCCAACATTAACGGAGCAAAGGTGCTTAACAGTATAACAGATATACCAGAGAATTTATCTGCGGTAAACAAAGAATATGTAGAGAGAGCATTTATAGGTGGTATCAGCGTTCCAAAGAAAATAATTGTCTATGGACTGGCAGAAGAAGCAACAGAATACACAGGAGCATTAAATTATTTTGCAACATGCAAATTTGATTATATAGTTTGTCCGCCGGATGTTACATCAGAGCTTGCAGCTAATGTATCTGCATGGGTTAAATCTCAAAGAGACAGCTTTGATAAAAAAATAAAGGCAGTGTTACCTAATGTGGCAGCAGATTATGAGGGAGTAATCAATTTTGATACTACAGATATTAAAGCGGGCAGCAACACCTACACGTCAGCACAGTATTGCAGCAGAATAGCAGGAATACTTGCAGGTACACCTTTGACGGTGGCATCAACATTTACTGTTTTAAACGAAGTAGATGATGTTCCGAGATTGACTAAGACAGAGACCGACAGTGCAATTGATTCCGGTAAATTGATACTATACCATGACGGTGAAAAAGTAAAAATAGCAAGAGGTGTCAATTCGTTGAATACAACAACTCAAGATAAAGGTGATGCGTTCAAGAAAATCAAAATAGTAGACATAATAGATATGATACACAGTGATATTAAAACTACAGCAAATGACAGCTACATAGGAAAAGCAGCAAACAGTTATGATAATAAATGTTTATTAATAGCTGCTATTCAGGGATATTACAGCCAGCTTGAAACAGATGGACTCCTTGATAAAGGAAAATCAACAATAGAAATTGACATAGAAGCTCAAACTAACTACCTGATAGGCAAAGGTGTCGACGTATCTGAAATGAGCGAATACGAAATCAAATCTGCAAACACAGATGACAAAGTATTTTTAACTTCTTCTGTTAAACCACTTGATGCAATAGAAGAAATAACTCTCAATGTAATAATATAACGGAGGTGTAATATATGATTATGAATAAAATAGACGGAAAAAGAGTTCTTAACGGAACATATGGCGAAGTGTGGCTCGACGGTGATTATGTAGCTGAGGTTACAGGATTGCAGGCTAAAATAGCTTTAAAAAAAGAAACTGTAAACATGTGCGGAGATATGGCAGATAAGCAGAAAGTAATCGGATGGTCAGGCACAGGATCATTAAAATTCAAAAAAGTATTTTCAAGAATGGCAATCAAAATGAAACAAATTCTTAAAGAAGGTAAAGATGTAAGATTTGTTATAATTTCTAAATTAGATGATCCAGATTCATATGGGGCTGAGAGAGTAGTTATCAGAGACGTTTCCTTTGATGATTTGCTTTTAGCTGACTGGAGTGTTAATGCAACAGGTAATGTAGAAGCTCCCTTTACATTTAGTGATTATGATTATTTAGATAACATAACACCAAGATAAGATTGATATATTTTAATTTAATAATTTAAATAATAATTTACAAAGAACTGTTGATTTTTTCGACAGTTCTTTCTTTAAATAAAATAAAGTGGAGGCAAATATGAACGTATTAGATATGTTACTGAACATTGACAGCAATAAAATTAAAAATCCTGCAAAAGAAATGGAAATCACAAGGTTATCAGAACTTACGGGACAAAAAGTAGTATTTAAACTTGAAGGTGTGGATATGGCAAAATATGCACAAATAGCCGAACAATCAAAAGAGGTTGCAGATATAAGATTATTTACCGTATTGGAAGGTGTGAGAGAACCTAACCTTAAGAGCAATGAATTATGTGAAAAATATAATGCCATAACTCCAAAGGAAGTTCTTGTAAAGCTTTTGCTTCCGGGAGAAATAAATACTTTGTACGAAGGAATAAGTGAGCTTAGCGGATTTAATAAAGATGCGGTAGTTGAGGTAAAAAACTCTTAAAGACAGACGGCTTAATGCAAACAATATATCACATGTTTACAGAGCATGGAGTTATGCCCTCTGTCATTTATAATGCGCCGCTAGGTGAAAGAATTATGTGCAATGCTATGTTTCAGATTGAAATGGAAAGCAGAATGAACAGCAGCAATCAATTTAGTCAATAATATTTTGAAAACAAGGAGGTGAGACATTGAGCGATAATATATCTGTTAAAATTATATTAGATGATAAATTCAGCAGCGGTATGAAAAAAATGATTGAACAAATAAGTAAATTCAAGAAGGAAATTACTTATTTAACTGCTGACTTAGATAAACTTAGCAAGAAAAAAATAGAGTTGAAATTAAACACTGATAAATTCAGCAAAAATATAAAAAACGCAAATAGTGATGTAGAAGGATTAGGCTCTGCCATTGAAGATTTATTTGAAGGAAATTCTAACAAGAAATTACCTATATCGAATTTACTTGATGATGTTCAGGAACAAGCTAAGAAAGTAACGCAAGAGATTAATAATATGCAATCTGCGGTATCGAAACTTGATAATGACATTGAATCTCGCGGAACAGCAGGTGCAAGCAAAGGTTCAAAAAGTTCAGTAAAAAACATGTTGAGTATAGCAGGAAGTCAGCTAAAAGAACCTGCAATGGGAATAGCTTCATTGTATCTACCTGAAAGTACAGCTAATGCTTTAAATGGGGCGATAGAGGGAGCTATGGCAGGTTTTTCAGCAGGAGGACCCATTGGAGCTATCGTAGGTGGTGCTGCTTCTGCATTAGGAAATTATGCATTATCAGAACAAAAACAAAAAACAGAAAAACAAACACAGAGAATCCAATTTGGAAGCAGTATGATTCAGCAATACCTTCCACAGCTTGCTATTGGTTCTATTAATTATGGTTCTAAGATGGAACAAACTAAACTTCAATTAAAAAACACTCCAGGTGTGGATAATTTGGATGAAATGATAAAATCCTTACAGGAAATTTCTCTTGACAGTTCACTTGATTTTTTTGAAATAGCAGCAAAAGCACAAGAAATGTTATCGGATGAATCAAATAAATTAAGTCAAGACGAGGTAATTGCTTCGCTAAAAGCAATGGAAACGGAAGCTGTAACTTTTGATGGCTTGATATCAAATATAAAGGAAGGGGCATCACAGCTCGTTTTAGGTCCATTAGGAAGTGGTTTTATAGAAGGTATAAGACCTGCATTGCAAGGCTTTGCAAAATTTTTTGGCATTGGAACAGAAGGTATTGATGACTTAAAAAATGATATAGAAAGTTTTGGACAACAAATAGGCATAAAATTAGGAACAGCACTAAGATGGATACAAGAAACATTTCGCGGACTTTTTAGGGATGTTGACTTTCAAGATGCAAGTGTTCCGGATAAATTTCTAATGGTATTAGAAGAGCTACAGAAGCAAGCTGATATATGGTTTAATGAAGGTGGTGGGAAAGGCATTATTGAATCAGTTAAAAACTTTTTCATGAATATGTATGGCACATTAGCGGCTGACAGTGAATTTCTAAATGCTATACAGGATCTTTGGGTAACAATAGCACCGAATGCTGAAACAATGAGAAAGATTTTGTCAAAAGCAATTGGAATTGATTTTAATACAGATAGAGCTAACGTAGGGCGAAGACATGGGAAGCCAAGTCGTGGACATCATGACAGAACAGAACAACTTAAAGCCATCGGCATCGACCGAGTACCCTACGACGGATACAGAGCAATATTGCATGAAGGCGAAAGAGTTCTCACAAGGGTTCAGGCAGACAACCAGACAGGAAGCATTTCAATAAATAAAATAGCCGATACACTTATAGTCAGAGAAGAATCCGATATAGATAAAATAACACAAAATTTAATAACAAAATTAGAAAGCTACAGACTTTCATATGGAGGTGCATGTTAATGATTAAAGAATTTTGGATTAAAGATGAAGTATCAAAAATTAATTTAAGATTGCCCATTACACCATCAACCTTCAGCATGACCATAGGAAATAAAATTGAAACCGTAAATGTCACCGAAATAGGAGATGTAAATATAGTAGGCACCGGCACATTAGCAGCAATAAAGCTTGATTCATTTTTTCCAAAGCAAAACTATAATTTCAAACTGCCGGATACTGTGTCTATATCAGAAAATTATGATTATATAAATTATTTTAAAAATTGGAAGACAAACAAAACAATTTTAAGGTTTATAATTACACAGAGCAATGTTAATACAGAAGCAGTATTGGAATCAATAGAATACAGCGAAAAAGACAGTACAGGTGACATATATTATTCTATTAATTTAAGAGAGTACAGAAGGTTGAATGCTCCAGATAAATCAAACGAAAATACAACCTCAACAGCGAGACCAGTTACAAATCCTCCTGCTGTGGCAGATGGAAAATATACCGTACAGAAGGGCGACACCCTTTGGGTTATAGCAAAAAAATATTACGGTAATGGAAACCTGTATACTAAAATAGTAAAAAACAATAATATTAAAAATCCTAACCTTATATACCCGGGTCAGATTTTAATAATTTAGAGGTGAATATGAAAATACTATTAAGCAATGGAGTTAAAAAGGAAGATATAACAAGCTTTGTTCCTGCAATAAGCATGAGCGGTGATTACATGCAGGCAGCAAGAACATCAAATTTTAGTGTTTTAAATTCTCCATTTGATATTAATTTGCCTTCAATAGATATTCAGCTTGGGTATGTAGTTCAAATATATGAAGACGAAGAAGAAATATTTTACGGATATGTTTTCGAAAGAAATAAATCTACAGATGGAAATGCAATTGACATAATGTGTTATGACAGCGGAGTAAGAATAACTAAAAATAGATACTCCTACAAATTTTCTGACATATCTCCGGAAGATATAACTAAAAAATTATGCAGCGACATCAATATTTCTGTAGGAAATTTGGCTAAAACAGGCATTACAATCAAAAGAAATTTTTTAGGATTAAGCTTTTACGACATTATAATAGGAAGCTACTATCAGGCAAGTATTAAAAACGGTAAAAAATACATTATCAGATTTAATAATAACAAGCTGAATGTTATTGAAAAAGGAGACATAAGCACTGCTCAAATACTTCAAAA
>SWCH01002798.1_pt1 | contig 17224 bp, 17 predicted proteins | sample 4690051 | NCBI WGS metagenome assembly SWCH01 (sample SAMN10267282, study PRJNA491770) | bioreactor metagenome | isolation source: DHS bioreactor inoculated with | place: Japan: off Shimokita Peninsula | reverse complement strand
ATTTTTAGCGAAAAATCAGAGTATGTAAACAATATTGTATATATAAACAAGGAAGAATTAATAAAAAGTGTGTTAGATGGAATTGAAAATTATAGAGTTAATATTGAAATTGCAAAACCGTTAGAGAAAACTAGAATAATCCACATAATGGATACCGTAAAGCCGTCTTATAAAGAATGTGGCAGTGCATTTCCAGGTTGGTTATCAGAAAAAAAAGAAACGGGCGCAATGGAATAACTCATCAGTTAGAAGGAATAAGTGTTATGCAAACATCTACATTTCCAGGCGTTCAAGAAGGAATTGTCGATATGTCTGGTAAAGGGAGCAAATATAGTGTTTTTTCAAAAAAAATAAATATTGTGATAATTATAGAACCTGTTAATAAAGAAACAAGTAAAAAAGATTTTGCATATTTTACTAAAATAATAATATTAAGAACAGCTGAATATTTAGCTAAATTAACTGAAAATTGCAATGATTATGAAGTAGAAAATTATGAATTGAAACCAATAATAAAAAATCTTCCAAAAATTGCATATGTCTACTATATTCAAGCTCAAGGTGATCTCAGGAATGTGCATATATATGGTGGAGATAATGTAAAAATGAATCCTGTATTTATGCATCCAAATGAAATTATTGATGGAGCAATTGTAAGCGGTAACTACATTATAGCTTGTCAAAAAAACCCTACATACTTTCATCAAGAGAATCCGGTAATTAAAGAAATGTATAGAAGAGATGGACATGAATTCAATTTTTCAGGAGTTATAGTTTCAACTGAAAGCAGCAAATTAGATGATAAGCAAAATAATGCTAAGAAAATAGCAGATATAGCTCTCAAGTTAAAATGTGATGGCGTTGTTATAACACAAGAGGGAGGCGGACATGCAGATGTTGATTTAATGCTTGCCGTAGAAGAGTGCGAAAAGTTGGGGATAAAGGCTGTCATACAGACTAATGAAATAGCAGGTCCTCTGGGAGATTTACCACCGCTTGTTTCTTATTCAAATATGGCAGATGCTGTTGTGTCAAATGGTAATAATGACGAGATAATATGTTTAGATAAAATGGAAAGAGTTATTGGAGGCAATAGTATATTAAATGGAAAATTTGTTGCTGAAGATTCCTTTGAAACAAATATAGGCATTATGTATACATCTACCAATCAGTTAGGGATTAACAATATGACGAGCTTTGTATACTAGTAGTAAAGCGTAATTCAGTGAAAAGGAGTTTAATTAATGAATAAAAAATGGAGGATAGCACATTATGTTAACCAATTTTTTGGTCAGGTTGGCGGTGAAGAGCAAGCTTTTATAAAACCAAGCACAGTTGCAGGACCTGTTGGACCGGGATTATTATTAAGCAATCAATTAGGGGAAAATTTTGAGGTTGTGGTTACTGTAATTTGCGGAGATAATTATATCGCTGAAAATACTGAAAAGGCAGTGAGTGAGATTCTCGCGTTATTAGATGAGTACAGTATAGATGCATTTATTGCTGGACCTGCTTTTAATGCAGGAAGGTATGGGCCTGCTTGTGGAGCAGTATGTAAAGCTATTGGTGAAAAATATAATATTCCGGTAGTGACAGGCATGTATGAAGAAAATCCTGGTGTAGAAATGTACAGAAAAAATTGCTATATCATTAAAACAAAGGATTCAGCAGCAGGTATGCGAAAGGATATGAAAAACATAACTAATCTTGTAAAGAAAATAATGTCAGGAGAGGAATTAAAGTCACCAGAAGAAGAATTTTACTTTGTGAAGGGATATAAAAAGAATATTTTTGTTAATAAAACCGGTGCGGTTAGAGCTATTGACATGCTTATGGCAAAACTAAGCGGTGAGACCTTCAAATCAGAAATTGTTCCTCCTGCATTTGAGCAAATAAAACCTGCAAAAAATATAAAAAATGCATCAGAATCATGTGTTGCAATGGTTACAGAAGGCGGACTGGTAGATATAAATAATGTAAATGGACTTGAATCAGCCAGAGCAACTAAATATTTGGAGTTTGATATAACAGGCATGGATAGGCTGTCAGAAAATGAATTTTGTACAATACATGGAGGATTTGATAACACATATGGAAATAAAAATCCTAACGTTATATTACCGGTTGATATATTAAGAGAATTAGAAAAGGAAAAGGTTATCGGGGCTTTATACAATAAAATTTATTCTACAAGCGGCAATGGAACTAGTTTGAAAAATTCTCAAAGTTTTGGAGCTGAAATTGCAAATCGGTTGAAAAGCAATGGTGTTAATGCAGTTATACTAACTTCTACATGAGGTACCGGTACTCGTTGCGGTGCAATGATATCAAAAGAGTTTGACAGGGTTGGAATACCTGTTGTACAAATATGTACAATTACTCCGATTGCACAAACTGTTGGAGCTAATAGGATAGTTAAAGCAGTAGCAATTCCTCATCCCGTAGGAAATCCAACTCTATCAAAAGAAGATGAGCATGTTGTTAGAAGACAAATTGTTTTAGAAGGAATTAAAGCTTTAACAACAGATATAAAAACACAAACAGTTTTTTAATAAAAGGGGTTATGCGAGAGTATTTAACAAAATAATTTTAAAAAATATCTTTTATGAGGAGAAAATTATGAAAGTTGAAAATGAGAAAAGCTTAAGTATGAAAAGTAAAATTAATTTGTTATCAGGTCCAATATTATTTTTAATTAGCGTATTTTTAATACCAGAAAGTGTTTTAATATTTCCAGTAAGAGGAGCATTAGGTACATTTTTATGGATGGCATTATGGTGGGCTCTTACACCGGTTAATATTGCTGTAACAGCATTTTTACCAATAGTTACAAATGCAGTGTTTGGCTTTGTTCCAATGAATAATATTTTAAACCAATACGCAGCAGAATTAGTAATACTTTTAATGGGTTCTAACATGATTACAGTTACATGGGAAGCTACTGGACTTAATAAGAGAATAGCTCTCAGAACAATATCAATAATTGGACCTTCCATGAAGCAACAGATAGCTGTATGGTTTATTGCTTCTACAGTAATGAGCATTTTTTTACCAAATGTTGTTGTTGCAGCAGCTTTAACACCAATAGCAATATCAATGCTTGCATATGTTGGAAAAGAAGATATATCAGAAAGCAAGGCAGCAGCAAATATATTATTAGCTATTGCATGGGGAGCAGGTTTAGGCGGGTTTGGTTCTCCTATTGGAGGAGGAATGAATCTTGTTGCTATAGGATATATTGAGGAGATTACAGGTGTAGAGTACATGTACATGGATTGGGTTATTAAGATGCTGCCTATGTTAATACTTTTAAGTGCAGGGATAATTATATATATGATGACTCTTAAATCAGAAGTTAGCCAACTAACAGGAACAAGAGCATATTTTAAAGAAGAATATAAAAAGATTGGAAATATGTCTAAAGAAGAAAAGATAAGTGGAATACTTTTTTTAGTTCCTATAATATTAGCTTTTGCAAGGCCTTTATTTGATAATTTATTACCAGCATTTAAGCCGCCTTTTATATTTTTAGTATTCGGCATAATGGCATTTATTATGCCAGGTAAGATGGATGGTAAATTGATAACTTGGAAATATGCTTCTCCTAAAATGACATGGGGACTATTCTATATGTTAGCTGGAGGATTAGCTTTAGGAACCTTTATAACAAAATCAGGTGCTGCTGAAGTTGTATCATCTGCCATTGGAAATATTAATCTTTCAGGAGGGTTTGTTACAGTTGTATTGTTTATTGCCCTAGGCGCATTTTTATCTAATATATCAAGTAACACTGCAGCATGTGCTATTGCAATACCTATAGTAGTTAGTGTAACTAAGGCGATAGGATTAAACCCAATGCCGTACATATACATAACATCAGTTGCTGCTAACTGTGCATATATTCTTCCAACATCTACAAGGGCGTTGCCTGTAGCTTACGGTGTCAAAACTGAATATCTAATGAAAAAAGGTCTTATGGCAATAGTAATAAGCTTTGTTATTACATTGGTATTTGGATTAATTTTCCTAAACTTCTGGCCTTATTATTCACTGTAATGGCAGATTTGCTATTCTATAGATAGGATATATAGATTAATCACTTGTATTTTATATAGGTGATTAATCTGGTATTAAAATTTATATGTTAAATATTTAATATTTAATATATAAGTTTCTTATTAGTTCAAAGGAAAGAAGGTAAATAGATGTGTCAGTTATATATTTTTTAATTGCTTTTTTTTCTACTGTTACAGGTTCTATGACGGGATTAGGAGGTGGAGTAATTATTAAACCTGTTCTTGATGCTATTGGAAATCATGATATTAAAACAATTTCTATTTTATCTTCATTTACAGTATTCAGTATGGCAATAACTTCAGTTATCAAACAAACAAGATTAGGATTTAAAATTGAAAAATGCTTTTATTTTTTAACAACAGGAGCGGTTTTGGGAGGAATTATTGGAAAATACGGATTTAATAAATTAGCACACATTATAGATTTGGATTTGTTAAGTTCAATACAGTCTTTGTTTTTAGGTTCAATATTGACATTAGTTTTATTTAAAAAAATTATAAAAGCAAAACAAGTAAATAATAATTTTGCAATTGTTGGGTTAGGTATAATTTTAGGTGCAATATCAACTTTCCTAGGAATTGGCGGAGGTCCTATTAATGTAGCTGTGCTAACATTATTTATAGGATTAAGCGTAAAAGACTCTGCAGTTGTTTCAATTCTAATTATATTATTTGCCCAATTATCAAATTTAATCTTAACAGGATGTACAGTTGGATTTAAACAATTTGATTTAAAAATGTTATTTTTTATGATACCTGCTGCAATAATTGGTGGGTTGGTAGGTTCTACATTAAACAGAAAATTTAAATCAAAGCATATTGAACATATTCTAAATATTTTGTTAGTTGCAATTATTATGCTTACAGCTTACAATGGAGTAAAATCTTTAATGTTATATTTATGATTAATATATTATATATTCAAGTTAGACAATTGAAATAGCTATAAAAGTGAAGCAGATGAAGATATAAAAGTGAAGAGAACATAAAGAATAATAATGCTTCACAGTTTAAACTGTGAAGCATTATTTTAGTTTTTGAAACTATGTACTGGAGCAGGAATTCTTCCTCCTCTATTAATAAAATCATCGCTGGAAAATTTACTTACGGCCATTAGAGGTGCTCTGCCTAAAAGCCCACCAAACTCTGCAGTTTCTCCGACTGATTTGCCATAGACAGGAATAAGTCTAACTGCAGTTGATTTTTGATTTATTACACCTATTGCACATTCATCGGCTATAATTGCTGAAATTGTTGAATCAGGAGTATCTCCAGGTATTGCAATCATATCTAATCCTACAGAACATACACAGGTCATTGCCTCTAGCTTTTCTATGTTTAAAGAACCATTATTTACAGCCGCAATCATACCTTCATCTTCGCTGACAGGTATAAAAGCACCACTAAGACCTCCAACGTTTGAAGATGCCATAATTCCACCTTTTTTTTACTGCATCATTTAAAAGTGCAAGTGCAGCAGTTGTACCGTGGGCTCCACAGCTTTCAAGTCCAATTTCTTCTAAAATTCTCGCAACACTATCTCCTATTTCAGGAGTTGGTGCTAAAGATAGGTCCATTATGCCAAACGGAATATTCATTCTGTCAGCTATTTCCTTAGCTATTACTTCGCCTGCCCTAGTAATTTTAAATGCAGTTTTTTTAATAGTTTCACATACTGTTTCAAAATCTTCACCTTTTATTTTTTCCAAAGCATGTTTTACAACTCCTGGGCCGCTAACACCTACACTTAAACAAGTTTCAGATTCTCCGGTTCCATGAAATGCACCGGCCATAAATGGGTTATCTTCTACAGCATTGGCAAAAACAACAAGTTTAGCGCAGCCTATACTGTCATTATCTTTGGTGAGATAAGCAGTTTCTTTTATTATTTTTCCCATTAGTTTTACAGCATCCATGTTAATACCGGCTCTGGTTGTAGCAACATTTATAGAGGAACATACCTTGTTAGTTGATGCTAAAGCTTGTGGTATGGAATTAATAAGTATTCTATCTCCTTTAGTGAATCCTTTTTGAACTAAGGCAGAAAAACCTCCAAGAAAATTCACACCGGAAATATCGGCAGCTTTGTCCAAAATTTCTGCATATTTCACATAGTCAGTATCATTGCTGGAACCAGCTATTATAGAAATGGGTGTGACGGATATCCTTTTATTAATTATTGGAATTCCAAATTCTTTTTCTGTTTTTTCTGCTATTTCAACAAAGTGTTCAGAAAGTCTGGTTATTTTGTCATAAATTTTAATTCTGGATTTTTCGCCGTCAGTATCTGCACAGTCCAACAGAGAAATTCCCATGGTAACGGTTCTTATATCAAAATTATATTTATCAACCATCTTAATTGTTTCTAGTATATTTCTTGTATTAATCATATTTTACCATCCTTAAAATTGTTTATATTTCATACATTTTATCAAATATGTCTTCTCTTTGGATTTTAATATCCATATGTATTTCTTTTCCTTTTTTTACTAATTCGTTTTGTAAATTAGAAAATTCTGTATCCAGCTTATCTAAATCCACAAGCATTATCATAGTAAAATATTCTTTCATTACTGTTTGATTTATATCTAAAATATTAACATTTCTATTTGCTAAAAGTGTAGATATAGTTGAAATAATCCCTACCTTGTCCTTGCCTATTATTGTTAAAATTGCTTTCATTTCATCCTCCGTAATTTGTTTAATTTTTAATAAAGATTTATTTAATATAAATAGTTGTAAACAAAAAGAGACTTTATTGAAGTCTCTTCATATCACAAAAATATATAATACTATTATGTATTTTATATCTCTGTCCTTTTACCTGAGAGTTTCGTTATTAAATAACTTTCCCCTTCGGTGCTCATAAAGAGTCTCTCCAGAGTTATGTCAGTTGACGGTCGATATAATCTTCCTCCAACGTCATCCATATTATTAAATTAAGGCATAGTATATATTATATTAAAAAAAAAATCAAGATATTTATTGTTATTTTAAATATAAAATTATTAGCATTTAAATAATTATTTTGATATAATATTTTGATATAACATTTTGATATAATATAACTTAAGGTAATGAGGTGATATGTGATTTTCATATGTGTTTAGAATTGTAAAATAATAATGATTGAAAAATAGGTAGAATTTGATATAATATATATATAGCTACGTGAGGAGTGATATTATGAAGATGGGATTTGAATTAAACTTAACCCAAACTCAAAAGCTAATAATGACGCCTGAATTAAGACAGGCCATACAAATCTTACAATTTAATAATGTTGAATTGACTGAATATATTGAAAAGCAGCTTGAAGTAAATCCATTTCTTGAGTCTATTGATAAAAATGCCGAAACAGCTTCCAAAGAAGACAACAATGTAGAAATTAATAAAAGTGATAAGAAAGATGAAATTGATTGGAAAGATGTTATCGAAAAATATGATGACATTAGCTATAAGGCATATGGAAACGCTGTTAATTCAGAAGAAAAACAAACTTTTGAAGCATATACCTCTAAAAAAATGTCCTTGAAAGATCATTTGATGCTTCAACTTGGTGTCTCTGTAAAAACGCAAAAAGAAAAGAGAGTTGGAGAATTCATAATAGAATCATTAGATAATAAAGGTTATCTTGGGTGTACATTGCAAGATATAAGCCTTTTGTTAAATGAGGATGTAGTTGAAATAGAAAGAATTCTTAGATTAGTGCAATCTTTTGATCCTGTAGGAGTCGGAGCTAGAAATTTAAGCGAATGCTTGATGATTCAACTTAAAGAAAAAGGTATTCAAGATAAGAATGCTTATGTTATTGTGGAAAAATATCTTGAAGATGTCGCTACAAATAAAATACAAAAAATAGCAAAGGAATTGCATATAACCGTTAAGCGGGTTCAAAGTATTTTTGATATTATAAAAATGCTCGAACCGAAACCAGCTAGAGGATTCATAGTTGATAGCGATAATATAAGATATATTGTTCCAGATGTAACTATAGAAAAAATTGACGTTGAATATGCTATAATTGTAAATGATAGTAATTTGCCAATGCTAACTATAAGCGGATATTATAAAAATATGATTAGTAATTTAGATGACAAGGAAGCAAATAAATTTCTTACAGACAAACTTAATTCTTCCATGTGGTTAATAAAAAGCATTGAACAAAGAAGGATGACTTTATATAAAGTTGTAGAATCAATTCTCAAATTTCAAAGGAAATTTTTTGATGAAGGAAATACGGCTATCAAACCTTTAGTACTTAAAGATGTGGCGGAAGACATTGGTGTACATGAATCGACAGTTAGCAGAGCTACAAACGGTAAATATGTTCAAACACCTAGAGGAATATTTGAATTGAAATATTTCTTTGCAAGTAGTTTAGATAATGATAATGGAGTTGAAGGCGTTTCTTCTACAAGTGTAAAAACACAAATTCAAGATTTGATAAAAAATGAAAGTGCACAAAAACCTCTTAGTGATCAAAAAATTGCAGATATATTAGGTGAAAGCGGTATCAATATATCAAGGAGAACTGTTGCCAAATATAGAGATGAGATGAGGATTCCTTCTTCTTCTATGAGAAGAAGATTTTAGATATAATTATGTAAAGAAAATCTACACATGACAAATTGTTATACAATACATGACGAAAAACCTTACATTTAACTTTGAACAAAGCCATAATATTTAAATTTAAAATTTTATTAATTGGAAAAATAAAACAAAAAATATTTTTTGCTTTATAAATGAATTAATGTAATTTAAGACATACTTACAAAAAAAGAAATACAAATTATTTTAATTAAATCATAATAATTGTAAAAATAATGCTATATTTTTAAAGTGGCATTATTTTTGCAATAAATTGTTTAAGTGTTATAGACAAGCACAGGAGGTGATATGATTAAAGTAAGTAGTATTAATTGTTAAAACTCAATAGAAATTTTATTGAAATCTGTTTAAATTAAAATGGAGGGTAAAAATGTTAAAATTAAAAAAAATAATATCAATTTGTTTGGTGTTAGCTATGTGCTTTTCCTTAGCGGCATGTTCTACACCTGGTCAGAATGAGGAACCGGCAGGAACAACAGAGCCAAATACAGATCCTGAAACTACAACACCAGAAACAACTGCACCTGAGAAAAAGGTATTAAGATATTCTCTTCTAGCAGATGCGCCAACATTAGATCCACAATTGATGAATTCAATACCTAGTGGTACTGTAGGTTTTCACATTTATGAAGGTTTAATGAGAAATCATGTTGGAGAAATATTGCCTGGTATGGCTGAAAGCTATGAAATATCAGAAGATGGAAAAACGTATACATTCCATTTGAGAGATGCAAAATGGAGCGATGGAGTTGAAATTAAGGCTCAGGATTATGAGTATGGTATGAGAAGATTAGTTGACCCAGCAACAGCTAGTGATTATTCATTCTTAGTTACATCTTTAATTAAGAATGCAGGAGAAATAAATGCCGGCAACATGCCTGTAGAAGAGTTGGGAGTTAAGGCAGTTGATGAAAAAACGTTAACTATTGAGATTAACAATCCTACTGGATACTTTTTAAGCATGCTTTCTATGTCTCAATTATGTCCAGTTAGACAAGATTTAGTTGAAGAATATGGTAAAGATTTTTCTGCAGATGCAGATAAAAATGTATATAGTGGACCTTTTGTAGTAAAAGAATGGAAACATGAAGACAGAATAATTTTAGAAAAGAATCCAAATTATTGGAATGCTGATGCAATAAACCTTGATGAAGTTCACATATTAACTGTTGCAGATCCTATGACTGCTGTTGCTATGTATGAACAAGGTGAACTTGACCAAGTAAATATTCCGCCAGAAATATTAGCTAATTATGAAGATAAAGTATCATATTACAATGACGGTGCTAATGATTTTATGAAATTAAATATGGATGGAAGTTGTGAGTTAGATAATAAGGATTTGAGACTTGCTATAAATTATGCAATCAATCGTAAAGATTTTGTTCTTTTAAGCACTCAAAATTTATATCAGCCAAATCCTAGATATGTGTTGCCGCAAGTAAATGGTGTAGAAGTTGAGTATGGGGATGAATATCCATATGAAGCATTTCCATTGGAAGGGGATACCGCAAAAGCAAAAGAGCACTTGGCTAATGCTATGACTGCTCTTGGAGTTACTGATCCTTCAAAAATTGACATTGAATTATTAACTACAGACCAAGAACGTACAAGAATTGAAGCAGAAATTTTACAAAGTCAAATACAGAATGCTTTAGGAATAACGATTACAATTAGACAGGTTCCTTACAAGCAAAGATTAAAAATGGAATCAGATCATGAGTTTGAAATGGTTGTAACAGGATGGGTTCCAGATTATCCTGATCCAATGTCATATTTGGAGTTATGGCCTACAGATTCACCATATAACCATGGTTCATACAGCAGTCCGGTATACGACGGATACATACAAGAAGCTTTATCCGAGACAGAGCCACAAAAAAGAATGGATGCATTATTTAATGCTGAAAAAACATTGTTAGAAGATGGTGCTATAGTTCCACTTCAATTAAGAAGAAATGCTATGATGTTAAATCCTAAAGTAAAAGGATTTGAAACATATTTTGTTGGAATTAACTATGATTACATTTATGCAGATATTGTAGAATAATTAGATAATCAGCTATAAAGATGATTCTATAATAGAATCATCTTTATCTTTAGATTAGGTAGAATTCAAATAAAACTAAAATAGGAAAAAAAAGGAACAGGAGATATAAATGTTAGAAAAACTTTTTAATTATTTAAGTGAAAATAAAGTAGAAGGATTTTTTATTTCAAGACCTGAAAATGTTAGGTATGTCAGCAAATATACAGGAGATGATTCATATCTGTTTATTACTCAAAATGAAAAATATTTTATTACTGACCCAAGATATACAGAACAGGCTGGGCAGGAGTGTCCCGATTTTATTTTAGTAAATTGGAGAGAGCAAGGGGAAACATTAGCAGAAGCAGTTAAATTAATTATAGAAAAATCTAAAATTAAAAATTTTGCTTTTGAATCAAACTTTGTTACGTATAACATATATGAAGAATTTTCTAATAAAATTGATGCAAAAGCCATTCCTTGGACAGGTGTAATTGAAAACTTTAGGTCAATAAAAACAGATGATGAAATACGTAATATTAGAGTAGCATGTCAAATTGCAGACAGGGCATTTAGCAAAATAATTAAAGATATTAGAGTAGGTATTACAGAAAAAGAATTAGCATCTAAATTATCACATTACATGGTTATGGAAGGGTCGGATACAAAACCTTATGGAAATATATTGATTTCCGGGAAAAGGACATCTTTGTTACATGGTATACCTTCTAATAAAGTGATTGAGTATGGAGATTTTGTACTTATGGATTATGGCTGCGGTTATAATGGGTATTTGTCAGATATGACAAGAACAGTTGTAGTTGGAAAAGCAACTCCTGAACAAAAAGAAGTTTATGCTTTAGAAAAAGAAATGATTGAAAGAGCAACATCTTTAATGATAGCAGGAACACCCGCAACTGATGTGTATGAAGCGTCTATTGAACCTATAAAAAATACGAAATACTTTCAATATCATTATAGTGGAATTGGACATGGTATTGGTTTGTTTGTCCATGAAATTCCATTCATGGGACCAAAGTCTAAAGAGATATTAAAAGAAAATAATATAATAACAATTGAACCGGGTATATATATACCTAATTGGGGCGGTGTTAGGATAGAAGATCAAGTATTGGTAACCAAGGAAGGAAATGAAGTATTAACTAATTCCACTAGGGAGCTTATAGAGTTATAGAATTACTATAAAAAAGAGGTGATTATGTGCGTAAATATATATTAAAAAGATTAGTGGTTTCTATTGTTACTGTATGGGTGTTGACAACTGTTGTTTTTATACTTGTTAGACTAATGCCAGGGGACCCGTTTTCAAGTGACAAGATGACACCTGAAATAAAAGCAAACATTGAAAGATATTATGGATTTGATAAGCCTGTCATTGTACAATATTTTACTTATTTAAATAATATTTTGCATGGTGATTTTGGATATTCAATGAAATATGTTAATCAATCTGTAAACAAAATAATTGGTGATTCGTTTCCGTATTCCTTTGATTTGGGAGTTAGGGCTTTGTCTCTTTCCATATCATTTGGACTTATTTTTGGTATGATTGCAGCTTTAAACAGAGGCAGAAGATTAGATTATGTATGTGTTGTTATAGCAATAATTGGTACATCTGTCCCGGATTTTATAATTGGAGGATTGTTGCAATATTTTTTCGGTATAAAGTGGGGATTGTTTCCCGTTGCACAATACCATGGAATAAAATATACAGTATTGCCATCTATAGCACTTGGATTTTATACACTGGCTATGGTTTCAAGACTTATGAGGGCAAGCATGCTTGAAGTCGTTCAGCAAGATTATATAAAAACTGCAAAATCAAAAGGCATATCAAAATTCAGAATTACTTATAAACATCAAATTAGAAATGCTATTATGCCTATAGTAACTGTACTAGGCCCTACAGTTGCAAGTGTGTTAACAGGAACATTTGTAATAGAGTCAATCTTTGCAATACCTGGGATGGGAAAATATTATGTTCAAAGCGTTCAAAATTTAGATTATTCTTTAATACTTGGAATGACTATTTTTTACGGAGCTTTTTTAGTTTTAGCTAATATGATTGTTGATATACTATATGGAGTAATTGATCCAAGAATAAGAGTAGCAGGAAAGTAGGTGCAATATGGAAAACAATATAGATGTCAAAAACATTGATATATCTCAATTTAGAACAGTAGGTAAAAATGTAGAAAAAATGGAAGCAATATCAAGACCCAATTTAACTTACTGGAAAGATGCATGGAGGAGAATTAAGCAAAACAAGGTTGCTTTTGCAGGTTTAATAGTATTAGCTATATATGTAATACTAGCTATATTTGGACCTATTATAAGTCAGTATGAATATACTGCAATCGATTCATCCAGGATGAACCAATTTATTTCATCTGAACATTGGTTTGGAACAGACGAATTAGGCAGAGACCTTTGGACTAGGATTTGGAGAGGTGCAAGAGTTTCGCTTTCTATAGGATTTATTGCAACGATTTTAAATACAGTAATAGGCGGTTTAATTGGTGGATTGTCCGGATATTATGGCGGTATGTTAGATTCTATATTAATGAGAATAATAGATGTTTTATATGGTATCCCATATATTATAGTATCAATTCTTGTAATGGTTGTATTAGGACCTGGAATAACATCTTTGATTGTTGCTATGGTAATAGTAGGTTGGATAGGAACAGCAAGATTTGTCAGAGGTGAAATACTAAAGCTTAAAGAACAGGATTTTGTTGCAGCAGCAAAAATACTTGGAGTATCGGATTTTACAATAATAGTTAAACATATATTGCCTAATGTTATGGGCTTAATTATTACAAATTTGACTATGGCAGTTCCAAAAGCCATATTTAATGAAGCATTTTTAAGTTATATAGGACTTGGTATTGCACCTCCTGAATGTAGCTGGGGAATATTAGCTAAATCAGGTGTTAAAATGCTTAGGATTTATCCGTATCAATTATTTATTCCATCATTCTTTATATGTACAACAATGCTTGCGTTAAACCTCTTAGGAGATGGCTTAAGAGACGCATTGGATCCTAAATTAAGAGGTACAGAATAAAGAAGGGAAGTGAGAAAAATGGAAAAGATGCTAGAAGTTAAAAATTTAAACTTTTCCTTCAACACATATGGAGGAATAGTTAAAGCAGTAAGAGGAGTTACCTTTGATGTTAATGAAGGTGAAATTATTGGTATAGTAGGAGAATCTGGAAGTGGAAAAAGTGTTACGGCACAGTGTTTAGTTAGACTTAATCCAGAACCGCCTGGATTTTTTAATGAGGGTTCAATAAAATACAAAGGCAAAGAGATTACTAAGATGTCTGACAAAGAAATGAGAAAAATCAGAGGAGTTGAAATAGGATTTATTTTTCAAGACCCTATGACTTCTTTAAATCCAACTATGAAAATTGGAAAACAAATAGAAGAGATATTTGTTCAAAGGAAATTATATAGTAAAAAGGAACTGAAAGATAAAGCGTTAGAAATACTAAAGATGGTTGGAATATCAGATGGGGAAAGAAGATATAATCAATATCCGCATGAGTTGAGCGGAGGAATGAAACAAAGAATTATGATTGCTATAGCTCTTGTTGGAAATCCTGGCATTATTATAGCTGATGAACCTACTACATCTCTGGATGTTACTATAGAAGCTCAAATTCTAGATTTATTAAAAGACTTACAAAAAAAGTTAAAAACATCAATAATTCTAATTACACATGATTTAGGTGTTGTTGCTAAAATGTGTGATAGGGTTCTTGTTATGTATGGTGGGAAGATAGTAGAAAGAGGAATTGTGGATGATATATTTTATAACACTAAACATCCATATACGTCCGGTTTATTATGTTCTATAGCAAGTTTAGAAACAGAAAAAGATGAAGAACTTCAACCTATTGAAGGAACACCTCCAGATTTGTTTTCACCTCCGCCTGGTTGTCCCTTTGCTGCCAGATGTGAATATGCAATGGAAGTGTGTTATAAAATGATGCCTCCTGAATATGAAATAACTGAAGAACATAAAACAATGTGTTGGTTGCAACATGAAAACTCTTTAGATATAAAACTTCCTTGCAAAAAAGAAATTAAAAAGGAGGGACTTTAGATGACTGCAGAAAAACAACTTTTGGTACAAGTAAAGAATTTATGTAAATATTTTCAAATAAGTAAAAAAGAAACTTTAAAAGCTGTTGAAGATGTATCCTTTGATATATATGAAGGAGAAACTGTTGGATTAGTAGGAGAATCTGGATGTGGAAAATCAACTACAGGAAGATGTCTTGTAAAATTATATGAACCTACTAAAGGTAATGTGCTTTATAGAGGCAAAGATATATTTAATACGAAAAAAAATTCAGATAAACTTGAATATTGCAAAAATACACAAATGATATTTCAAAATCCATATTCATCATTAAATCCGAGAATGACTGTAAAAGATATAGTTGGTGAAGGAATTAGACTTCATGAAAAAATATCAGAAAAAGAATTAGATGAAAAAATAGAAGATTTATTGAAAACAGTAGGATTGAACAGAGACCACATGTCAAGATTTTCGCATGAGTTTTCAGGAGGGCAAAGACAGCGTATTGGAATTGCAAGAGCATTGTCGGTTAATCCTGAATTTATAGTGTGTGATGAACCAATATCAGCGCTGGATGTATCTATACAGGCTCAAGTATTAAATATGTTAAAAAAATTACAAAAAGAAAGAGGATTAACATATTTGTTTATTGCGCATGATTTAAGTGTTGTTAAATATGTATCAGATAAAGTAATAGTTATGTATCTTGGAATGATTGTTGAACAGGCAAATGCAGTTGATTTGTATAAAAATCCAATGCATCCTTATACAAAAGCTTTGCTATCAGCTATTCCGGAAGCTGATCCTAAAATAGCAAAAAGCAAACAAAGGATAATGTTAAAAGGAGAAATTCCAAGCCCTATAAATCCAAAAGAATGTTGTAGATTTGTAGAAAGGTGTACGTATGCAAAACCTATATGTCACGAAGCAATACCTAAGTTAAAAACATATGAAGATAATCATAAAGTTGCATGTCATTTATTTTAGCATTTAAAACAAAAAATATGATGGTTCCATCATATTTTTTTTGTTGTATTTTTATAATTTATTTTAAAGATCTACTTGTAAAAACACTATACAATAAACTATTAGTATGTTACAATAAGCATTATAAGCATAAAAATACATACTAATAATATATAGAGTAACATAAATATTGCCGAGAATTTATAATATAAATTAATATAAATTTATAGGTGAAAATTTCAAAAATATAACAAAAAAGGTATTGCAAAAATATTAATATATGGTAAAATAAAAATAAAGGGACAGAAACGTACGACAGGGACGTTGTGTATCCCGGGGGTTTATATGGAAGTAAATAAAATTCTCGAAATACAAAATCAAATAGTACCTGAAACAGTTGAATTGTTTATGAGAAGATATGAAATTCTTAGGATTATTAGTGATTTTCAGCCTATTGGAAGGAGGTCTTTATCTAATAAATTAGGAATAACAGAGCGAGCAATGAGAACTGAAATTGAAAAATTGAAGGAAATTAAACTTATTCATATTGAACCGTCTGGTGTTTGGTTGTCTGATACAGGCAAGGGTATACTTTCAGAGGTTCAAAAAACATTTTATTACATAAAAAATTTATCAGAAACGGAATTAAGACTAAAAGAAAAGCTAAAACTTAGAAGAGTTGTTGTCGTAGCAGGAGATGTCAATAAAGACAGATATACTTTTAACGAACTTGGAAAAAAAGCCGGAGAGGTTGTTCTTGACCTAATTAAACCAGATACAATCTTAGGAATAACCGGTGGAACAACTATGGCATGTGTAGTAAATCAAATGAAAAAGAAAAGTAACATAAAAAATCTTTTGGTTTTACCTGCAAGAGGTGCATTAAGTGAAGAATTAGGTATAGAGGCTAACACTATTGCAGCAAATTTAGCTGAAAAATTAAATTCCGGATATAAGCTTTTACATATACCTGATAACTTGGATTTTGATGAATTAAAGGCATTAAAAAATAATAAAATAATTAAAGATGTTTTAGATGATATAAAGAAGATAAATCTTTTAGTTTTTGGATTGGGAAATGCAAAGGATATGGCGTACAGGCGAAAAGCTGATAGTTCAATATTAAAAAAAATAGAAGAAGATAATCTTATAGCCGAAGCATTTGGATATTATTTTAATCATGATGGAATGATGAAAATGCAGACGAACTCAGTAGGGATATCACTTGAAGGTTATAATCAAATCAAAGATATTGTTGCAGTTGCAGCAGGAAGTTCAAAAGCAGAAGCAATATATGCTATATCTAAATTTAATAATAATTTTATACTTGTCACAGATGAAGGTGCAGCAAATAAAATTTTAAGTTTATAAAATGCAGTAAGAGTAACATATGCGCTGCAGCTAAGAATTATGCTAGTAATATAT
>SWCH01002298.1_pt1 | contig 17437 bp, 17 predicted proteins | sample 4690051 | NCBI WGS metagenome assembly SWCH01 (sample SAMN10267282, study PRJNA491770) | bioreactor metagenome | isolation source: DHS bioreactor inoculated with | place: Japan: off Shimokita Peninsula | reverse complement strand
ATCATGTGGAAAATGTACCCCTTGTAGAGAAGGTACAAAGCGTATGCTGGAAATGTTAGATAAGATTACAGAAGGTAAAGCTACTATGGAAGATTTAGATAAACTTGAGTCACTTGCTCAAAATATCAAAGAAACTTCTTTATGCGGATTAGGACAGACAGCTCCAAATCCAGTTTTATCAACTATGAAATATTTTAGGGATGAATATGAGGCTCATGTTAAAGAGCATAGATGTCCTTCCGGAGTTTGTCAGGCATTATTAAGCTATGTTATAACTATGAGTTGTAAAGGATGTACTAAGTGTGCCAGACTATGTCCTGTTGGAGCAATAGAAGGAAAAGTTAAGGAACTTCACACAATAGATCAAAGTAAGTGTATAAAATGTGGTGCTTGTATTGATGCATGTTCATTCAATTCAATCATAAGAAAATAGAGAGGTAGGTGTTCATTTTGGATAAAATAAATATGACTATTAACGGTATACAAGTTAGTGTGCCTAAGGACTATACTGTATTATTAGCAGCCAGAGAAGCTGGAATAGATATACCTACACTTTGTTATTTAAAGGATATAAATGAAATAGCAGCTTGTAGAGTTTGTGTTGTAGAAGTGGATATTAATGGTGTTCCAATGAGAAATCTTCCTGCTTCTTGTGTATTGCAAGTACAGGAAGGTATGAATGTTAGAACTAACACTCAAAAAGTTAGAAATGCAGTTAGAATGAATGTAGAATTAATATTGGCTAACCATAATAGAGAATGCTTGACATGCTTAAGAAATGGAACATGTGAATTACAAAAACTTTGTGATGAATTAGGTATTAAAGATATAGAGTTTCAAGGGGAAAAAAGGGAAGTTAAAATAGATAATTTATCTCATTCAATAGTTAGAGATTCAAGTAAGTGCATTCTTTGTGGAAGATGTATAAGCACTTGTAGAGAAGTACAGGGGATTGGTGTTTTAGATTTTGTAAACAGAGGGTTTAATACTGAGGTTGCACCTGCATTTAACTATAGTATGAAAGATGTAGATTGTGTATATTGCGGACAATGTATTCAAGCATGTCCGGTTGCAGCTTTAAGAGAAAGAACGTATATAGATGATGTTTGGGATGCAATCGATGATCCAGATAAGTTTGTTGTTGTTCAAACAGCTCCAGCAGTTAGAGCATCTCTTGGTGAGGAATTTGGACTTCCAGTAGGTACAAGAGTAACAGGTAAAATGGTTACAGCATTAAAAATGTTAGGATTTGATAAAGTATTTGATACTAACTTTTCTGCAGATTTAACTATTATGGAAGAAGGTACAGAGTTGCTGGATAGAGTACAAAATGGTGGAAAGTTGCCGATGATTACTTCTTGTTCCCCAGGATGGATCAGATATTGTGAAATGAAATATCCTGATTTCTTAGATAATCTTTCTACTTGTAAATCACCACAACAAATGTTTGGTGCAGTACTAAAATCATATTATGCTGAAAAAGAGGGCATAGATCCAAAAAAAATTGTTTCAGTATCTGTAATGCCTTGTACATCTAAAAAAACTGAAGCTAACAGACCTGAAATGGAAGTTGATGGATTAAGGGATGTTGATTTTTCAATAACTACAAGAGAACTTGGAGATATGATAAAACAGGCACGAATTAATTTTAATAAATTACCAGATGGTCATGCTGATAGTATTATGGGTGAGTATACTGGAGCTGGTGTAATATTTGGAGCTACCGGCGGTGTTATGGAGGCGGCTCTTAGAACTGTGGCTGACATATTAACAGGCGAAGATTTAGAACAGCTTGAATATCAACAAGTCAGAGGTATTGAAGGAGTTAAAGAAGCTTCTGTGGTTCTTCCTATAGGCGGTAAAGATACAGAGATAAAAGTTGCTATAGCTCATGGAACTAAGAATGCTGCAAAAATTCTTGATTCTGTAAGAGCAGGTGAAAAAGATTATCACTTTATTGAAGTTATGGCATGTCCCGGTGGTTGTGTTCATGGTGGAGGTCAATCTCATGTTTCTGCAAAAAATAGATTAGATGTTAATCCTAAAATTAATAGGGCTAATGCTTTGTATGAAGAGGATAAATCCCTTCCAAATAGAAAATCACATAAAAATCCTGAAGTAGTTAAACTGTATGAGGATTATTTAAAAGAACCAAATGGTCATTTATCACATAAATTACTTCATACTCATTATGTGAAAAGAGATGTTTATGAAGTAAGTCAACAAGAAGAATTTGATAAATTGTTGGATGAAATATAATATGTATTTTCAATAAGCCGGCTAAGTCGGCTTATTTTATTACATATAAATATTAATATATATACTTTTCGTTAGTATATACTTGTGATATAATAAATACAAAGAGGAAACAAAGGATGAGCCTTTGTCTTGATGTATTTATTGAATCGTTGTGATGCAAGCCGTTATCTGTTTGAACTTATGATACAATGTTGTTAAATTTAAAGTAGTCGGGGTGAATATATGATATTAATTAAAAATGGAAGGGTTATTGACCCAGAATCAAAGACAGATGAAGTACTAGATGTTTTAATTGATGGAAATAAAATAGTTGAAATAAAAAAAAATATTGAAAATAATTATGCTGAAACAATTATTGAAGCATCTGGAAAAATTGTAGCTCCCGGTCTTATAGATATTCATGTACATTTCAGGGACCCTGGATTTACATACAAGGAAGATATATTTTCAGGAGCAGAATCTGCCTCACGTGGTGGGTTTACAACTGTAGTTTGCATGGCTAATACTAATCCTGTTGTAGATAATGGGGATACATTGAAATACATTATTGATAAATCCAATGGTACTAAAATTAATATACTTCAAACTGCATCTATAACAAAAGGGCTAAAAGGTAAAGAACTGGTCGATATGGAATGTTTGAAGTCAGCAGGAGCAGTTGGATTTACAGATGATGGAATTCCAATTTTAAATAGCAATATCATATTTAAGTCAATGATTATGGCAAAAGAATTAGATGTCCCTCTAAGCTTTCATGAAGAAGATCCATATTTTATTAAAAATTCGGGTATAAATGATGGAGAAGTATCTAAACAACTTGGATTAGGAGGAGCATCTCATCTTGCTGAAGATTTAATGGTATCAAGAGACTGTATTTTAGCTATTGAAACTGGAGCTAAAGTTAACATTCAACATGTTAGTTCTGGTATTTCAGTTGATTTAATTAGATTTGCCAAATCACGTGGTGCAAATATTACTGCAGAAGTTTCACCACATCATTTTTCTCTTACAGAAGAAGATGTATTAGAATATAAAACCTATGGCAAAATGAATCCGCCATTAAGGACTGAAAAAGATAGACTAAAATTAATTGAAGGATTAAAAGATGGTACAATTGAAATTATTGCTACAGATCATGCACCACATAGCTGTGATGAAAAAAATGTAGAATTTGCTAAGGCTCCAAGCGGAATAATTGGTTTAGAAACTTCCTTGTCACTTGGAATAACAAATTTAGTTATGAAGAAACATTTGAGTTTAATACAGTTAATAGAAAAAATGACTTTAAATCCTGCAAAATTGTACAATCTTGAGTCGGGAAGAATTAATATTGGATCAATAGCAGATATAGTAGTTTTTGATCCGCATGAAAGGTGGGTGGTTGACAAATTTTATTCTAAATCCTCTAACTCTCCATTTTTAGATAAAGAATTAAATGGTAAAGTTAAATATACTATTTGTAATGGAAGAATTGTTTATCATGATTAGTTTTATGAAAATTATATTAATATAATTAGTATATGGCTAATACTTAAACAATAGTTAGGTGAAATAATACCCATAAAAAAATATCAACATATAATATATAAACATTAAATTTAAAATAAAAATAAGTAGGTGATATGGTGATTTATTTAGATAATGCGGCTACCTCTTTTCCAAAGCCAAGGACAGTATATCAAAATATAACTAAGGCTATGAACAAATATGGTGCAAATCCGGGCAGAGGAAGTCATGCTATGGCAATTGAAGGAGCAAAGGTAATATATGAAACTAGGGAACTTTTAGCACAACTTTTTAATTTAGATGATCCAATGAAAGTTATATTTACTTTTAATGCGACAGATTCCTTAAATTTAGCAATTAAAGGTATTTTAAAACCAGGCGACCATGTTATAGTAACTGCGATGGAACATAATTCCGTTTTAAGGCCAGTAATGGAACTTGAAAAAATAGGTGTAAATAATACAATTGTTTCATGTGAAACAGATGGAAAAATCAATGTTTCAGATATTGAAAATGCAATAACAGATAATACTAAGCTCATTATAACTACACATGTATCCAATTTAACAGGAACTATTTTTCCAATTGAAGAAATAGGTAAAATATGTAAAAAAAATAAAGTCAATTATTTAGTGGATGCTTCGCAAAGTGCTGGTGTTTTGGATATAGATATGAAAAAATTCAACATAGATTTTCTTGCTTTTCCTGGTCATAAAGGTTTATTGGGGCCACAAGGTACAGGTGCTTTATTAATTAATAGTGATATTGAAATGAGTCAATTAAAAGAAGGAGGAACAGGAAGTGAGTCCAGTAGTTTAAATCAGCCAAATTTTTATCCTGATAAATTTGAGGCAGGCACGCCTAACTTACCCGGCATTGCAGGTTTAAATTCCGGCATAAAGTACATTATAAACAGGGGCATAAAATCGATTTATAGCCATGAAAAAGAACTTCTTGACCTATTCATCAAAGAACTAAAAAATAACGATAAAATCCAAATATACGGCCCAAACGATATAAATGATAGATGCGGAGTTGTTCCAATTAATATTGAGGGGATTGATTCCTCGGAAGTAGCATATTTGTTAGACACAAAGTATAATATAGCTGTCAGACCTGGTTTGCATTGTGCACCATTAGCACATAAAACTATTGGTACAGAAAAAATAGGAGCAGTAAGATTTAGTGTAGGTCCATTTAATACAAGTTCTGATATGTTGACGGCAGCTAAGGCATTAAAAGAAATATCCCAAGGGGAGTAATGCTTTATTTAATTTAATGATGTATATAAGAAATGTAATTTGAACAAATTACATTTCTTAATATTTTTCTAATGCAAAATGTTTATAAATTTGATATAATATGTATTATACAAATTTTGACAAGGAGAAATATGAAAAAATTTATACTCTTTTTGGTTACAATGTTACTAATTTTTATAATAGCATTCTGGTTTACTGGCGGAAAGAAAATAATAGCAATTTTTGATAGTAATAAATCATATGAATTTATAAGCGAAAAAATGACAAATTATAATTCACTTGACGGCGGCAGGTTGTTTTGTGATGGAATTTTAACTTTTAATAATCAGAAGATTACATACTTAGATCACAATAATAATGTTATATGGGAAAATCAAAATAGAGTTTTCATTGATAGTGTATTTATAGATGAAAATTATGTATATAAATGTTTTGAAAACAGTATAGAGATAATTAATAAACATAATCAAAGCTATGTAATTACTGAAATTCAAGGGAAAATAATAAATGTTTCACGTGAAAATAATAAAACATTTATTATCTCAAAACAAAACAATGGCAAAAATTCATTATATATATTAAATGATAATAATGAAGTTATAGTCGAAAATAAGCAGTATGATGAAAGCATTACAGGAGTCAGTATAAGTAGAAAATCAGAAGCTTACTGCATAAGTACGGTAGAATACATAAATGGCAATATAAAAAATACTATATCGTATAATTTAATTGAAAACTTAGAATTATGGGAAGAAACTATTGATGATGAAGTAGTTATAAATGTAAAAGTTGTAAACAATAATATCTTAGTACTTGGAACAGAAAATGTTTATTGTTTTAATGTAAATGGAAGCTTAATGTGGAAAAATAGTAATTACAATAAGGTTAAAGATTTCAAAATCGTTGATGACCAAGAAAGAATATACGTATTATATGAGCAAGATGAAAAAATGGAACTTTTAGCATATAATTTTGAAGGTAAGGTAAAGGAGATATATAAATTGCCTAAGAGTACAAAAAGCTTTAAGATATTAGATGGTAAAATATTTATTTGTAACAATAATTCGATTAGTATATTACAGGATGGAAATGTAAATAAACTGTTTGATGCGGACAACTCACTAATAGTTGATTTTAATGTTAAAAACAATGAAACATATATTTTACTAGACGATAAACTTATTATAGGAAAAATAAAATAATTTGTTATATACATCTTTAAAGTATATGGTTTATAAATAACTAAAGAAGTGATAAGGAGGTAAATATGAATTTTATTGACATTGTTATAATTATATTTATAGGAATAGCATGTTTAGAAGGGTATCGGAGAGGTTTTATAAAAACATTATTTGATACTATTGGTATTATAGTTGCCTTTTTTTTAAGCAAACAGTTTTACTATATAGTTGAAGATTTCTTGCTGCAACACACCAAACTATATGTTAAAGTTTATAATTTTTTTGAAATTAAAGCTTCAGGATTTACAGAAATATTACATAATGGTTCACAGGATATAGCAGGTGCATTCAGAGAAAAATTAAACCTTCCTATAGAGCTTCAGCATGTTATAGGAAGTATGTTCAATGGTAGTACCTCAACAAATGCAGATAATTTTGAGATTTTTGTAAACAATATTAGTGTTATAGTTGTTAGATCAATTAGCTTTTTAATTACTTTTTTAGCTATATATATATTGTTGGTTATAGCTTCAAATTTTATTAATATATTATTTAAACTTCCAGTTCTTAATTTAACTAATAAAGTGTTTGGAGCGATTACCGGAATAGCAAAAGCAGCAGTAATATTGTATATAACATTTGCCCTTTGTTCTCCAATTATTGGTTTTGTAGAAAATAACATGATAATTGAAGGAATTATGAAATCTGAATCAAGTAAAATATTTTATGATAACAATATAATATTAAATTATTTATCCTATAAAGGATTTTATGAAAATTAAATGGAGGTAATTATGAAAATAGTAGATGCAAGAGGAATGACATGTCCTCAACCAGTAATATTAACAAAAAAGGAAATGGATTTAGGAGAAAGTTCAATAACAACAATAGTTGATAATGAAACTGCTAAGCAAAACATTATTAAACTTGGTGCAAAGTTAAATTACAGTTTCAATGAGTTGTCAAAAGAAGATGGTATATACATAACACTCAATAAAGGGGAATCTACTGAGCAGGTTGATTCTGTATCACATGATGTTGAAGTTAAAGAATCAAATAAAGGATTTGTGTTCGGTACAGATGTGTTAGGTTCAGGATCTGATAAGCTTGGCAAGATATTAATGAAGGGTTTTATTTATACTATAACTGAAACAAAACCATACCCTAATTTTATGGTATTTTTAAACAGCGGTGTTAAATTAACAACTGAGGGTTCAGATTCCCTAGAGGATTTGAAGAAATTAGAAAAAGAGGGAGTAAAAATTGTTTCATGTGGAACATGTTTAGATTTCTTTGAAATTAAAGCGAAATTAGAAGTTGGTCAAGTTAGTAACATGTATGATATAGTAGAAATAATTACTAATTCAGATAATACAGTTATGATATAATTAAAGGAGAAGATATGTATGCCTATGGATTTAAATGTAGGAGATGTTGTAAAACTTAAAAAAAAACATCCATGCGGGGGTTACGATTGGGAAATACTAAGAATTGGTGCAGACTTCAGAATTAAATGTACCACATGTCAGCGGCAGGTTTGGTTACCACGTAAGGAAGTTGAGAGAAGAATTACAAAAATAATAAGTACAGTTGAAGAGGATAAACTTAATATAAAAGATGAAAAATAATACAAAATAAAAAAATGATATGCTCCCTTTATGATGGACAGTTAAAAAATAAGGACTGTTTATCATAAAGGGAGCATATTTTGTATTATTTATTTAAAAATATCACAAATTTATTATTAATCAATAATCTACTATTAGGTTATTAATCCATTTTTTGCTTACATACCTTTTTAATACAGCAATAAGCTTTAATATTTCTTCACTAAAAACAACAGCCATTACCAAATGTACAGGTAAATTTAAAACTAAAACAGCAAAAAATGATAGGGGCACTCCAATAAACCATATTGTAACTATATCAAGAACCATGCAGAACCTAGTATCTCCTCCTGATCTCAAAATTCCGCAAATGAACATATATGTAAACATTTTTGGTGTAAAATACAGGCAGAATACAATTAATGCTTTATCAAGATAATAATTTGTATCATTAGATAAATCAAAGAAATCAATTATTTTTCCTCTAAGAAGAAATAATAATATAGAAAAAGTTATACTTAATACCAATGTAATTTTTATAAATTTCTTACTATAATCAAATGAAATATCTAAATTGTTTTTCCCTATTTCATTACCTATCATAACAGCTGAGGCGCTTCCAACTCCCATAAACACTGATTGAAAAAAATCAGATATATTAGTAGAAACTTGAACCACTGCAATTGCATATGAACCTATAAGTCCATATGCAACAAAGTAAACAGATGTTCCAATTGACCAAGCTGCTTCGGACATAATAACAGGCAGAGAAGTTTTAAGTACGCTTTTAAGCATGTTTTTATTCCAAGATGTAAATTCTTTAATGTTACCGGCCAATGGGTGTTCTTTGTCTTTGTAAATAAAATAGAGCAAAGCTAAAAATTCAAATATTCTTGAAATCAGTGTAGCTATTGCAGCTCCCCTAACGCCGTATGAAGGAAACCCTAGATTTCCGGTTATTAATACCCAATTAATAAAAGTATTGATAGAAAGTGCAATTGCATTTATTATTGTTGGTATTTTCAATTTGTGAATAGCCCTTGAATTAAAACTGTAAGCAAAAGATATAGAAGTAAATGTATATGAGAACGCTATAATTTTCATATACTGAGCACCTAAATCAATTACATATAAATCTGATATAAATATTCTCAATATTTGTTTTGGAAAGAAGAAAACAACAAATGAAAATATAAGAGACAAAGATGTGCCTATTACAAGATCAATCCCAAAAACTTTCTTAATACTTTTTGTATCGCCAACTCCCCAATATTGAGCAATGAAAATAGATGCACCACTAAAAATACCAAAACAAATAGTTGAAAAAATAAAATAAAATCTATTTCCTAAACCTACTGCGGTAATAGCATCCTCTCCCAGTTTACTTACCATTATAGTATCTACCATATTGAGTCCAATACTAATAATGTGTTGGATAATAACAGGTAATGCAATAAAAAACAAAGTTTTATAAAATACCTTATCCTTAATTAAATTATTCATAATACACCTATCCTTATAAAATATGACCAATATAAAACTTATTATATATTAAAGAAAATATTAATACAATGAAAAAAATACAAAAAATGTATTGACTTACAGTTTGAAATGCATTATGATAAAAGAAGTCAAATACCTTTAATCTGGCACAGAGAGGCTGGGAAGGAAAAGTAAAACGTATAGGATTATTACGTCTTCCATAGCTATGTCTGCTTGGAAGACCTTTTTTATATAATAAATCAATATAGGTGGTTATATGGAGTTGAATTATAAAATAATAAAAAATAACCAATATAAGACCAGCAATTGGTCTGGAGGAACAACTACAGAGTTATTTATATATCCGGAGAATTCCACTTATGAACATAAGAATTTCACGTGGAGAATTAGTTCTGCAACAGTAGATTTAGATACATCAAAATTTACAGTACTTTCTGACTATCAAAGAATCATCATGGTTTTAAAAGGAAATTTAGTTTTAAGTCATGATGGGATAGAATCAATAAGCTTAAATGAACTTGAACAATATGAGTTTGATGGAGGTATTAATACAGAAAGTATGGGTAAAGTTACAGATTTTAATTTAATGATGAAGAAAGATCTGTGTTCAGGAAAAGTCGAAGTGATACAATTAGAACCAAAGTCAACACTAACAACAATTTTTGAAGAGAAAAACGAAGAAGCAGAAAAATATAATCAATGTGTTGAGGTGTATTATAATATTAGCGGAACACTACAATTGTCCATAAATGAAAGTAGTACAATAATATTAGAAAATAAGGATATATTAATTGTAAATAAAGAAAACAATTCAACCATGTTTGAATGCTATAATGGTTGTAAACAAGATGCAGTAATAATAAAATCCAGCATATTATTTAATAATAAATAATAGAATATATATCTTTAAAATAGTCCTGAGAGGCTAAAAAGGAGGAAGAATGTTAAAAGGAAGAAGTTTAATTGAACCAATGGATTTATCTTTAGAGGAACTTGATGAAATTTTAGATTTAGCAGGTGAAATTGCAGATAACCCATCAGAGTATTCAGATGTATGTAAAGGAAAAGTGCTAGCTACATTATTTTATGAGCCAAGTACAAGAACAAGATTAAGCTTTGAAGCTGCAATGTTAAGACTTGGTGGAAGTATAATGGGATTTTCTTCTGCAGATTCAAGTTCAGCTGCTAAAGGTGAAAGTGTTGCAGATACAATCAGAACAATTGCTTGTTATGCTGATATTGCAGCAATGAGACATCCAAAAGAAGGTGCTCCTAAGGTTGCGGCAATGAGCACAGGTATGCCTGTAATAAACGGTGGAGATGGAGGTCATCAACATCCAACACAAACTCTTACTGATTTGTTAACAATAAAATCACTAAAAGGAAGGCTAGATAATTTCACGATAGGTTTATGCGGAGATTTAAAATTTGGTCGAACAGTTCATTCACTCATAAAAGCATTGTCACGATATGATAATATAAAATTTATTCTCATATCGCCAGAAGAGCTAAGAGTACCTGAATATATAAGAGAAGAAATATTAGTAAAAAATGGAATAAAATTCAAAGAAGTTGAAAGACTCGAAAATGTAATGGAAGAATTAGATGTATTGTATATGACTAGGGTACAAAAGGAAAGATTTTTCAATGAGGCAGATTATGTTAGGTTAAAAGACAGCTATATATTAAACATGGAAAAACTTGAAGTGGCAAAAAAGGACATGATAATAATGCATCCTCTACCAAGAGTAAATGAAATTTCAGTTGAAGTTGATAGCGATCCAAGAGCAAGTTACTTTAAGCAAGCTAAATTTGGAATGTATGTTAGGATGTCTTTAATAATGAAGTTGCTGGGGGTAGAAAAATAATGTTGAAAATAGATAGCGTTGAAAAAGGATTAGTTATAGATCATATACAAGCAGGAAAGGCCATGGAGATATATAAATATCTCAATTTAGACAAATTAGATTGCAGTGTAGCAATAATAAAAAATGTTAAAAGTAAAAAACTAGGTAAGAAGGATATAATAAAAGTAGAAAATAATATAAACATGGATTTAACTGTTCTTGGCTTTATAGATCCAAATATTACAATAAATGTAATAGATAATGATAAAATCATAGATAAAATTAAACTTGAACTTCCTTCGGAAGTTATCAATGTAGTTAGGTGTAAAAATCCCAGATGTATAACTTCTATAGAACAAGAAATAGAGCACAAGTTTAAATTAACTGATAAAGAAAAGAAAACTTATAGATGCGTATACTGTGATACAGCTTACGAACAAAATTAGACCTAAATAAAGCTGATGATTTCTTCATCAGCTCTGTTCTTATATACATTAAATAATATGGAGGAAAAAAATTGATAGTAGATAGACTATACAAAGAAGTTGAGCAAAAAGGACATGTATGCATAGGACTTGATACAGATTACAGTTATGTACCTAATATTTTTGCTAAAAAGTTTTCATCTAAAGGCGAAGCAATCTATAATTTTAACAAGGAGATAATAGATAAAACATATGATGTGGCAACATGTTATAAGGTTCAAATAGCATATTATGAGGCACTTGGAGTTGAGGGTCTCAAGGCTTATAGTAACACACTTAAATATATAAAACAAAAGGGTTGCATATCTATTGCAGATATAAAAAGAGGTGACATATCAAAAACAGCAGAAATGTATGCGGAAGGTCATTTCACAGGTGATTTTGAAGCGGATTATATTACTATTAACCCATATATGGGTGTAAATGATAGTATAGAACCATTTATTAAATATGTACAAAATAATAATAAGGGACTCTTTGTACTTGTAAGGACATCAAATAAAGGTGCTAGAGATTTTCAGTATATTAAAGATGAAAATAATAATTCATTATATGAGATTGTCGGAGAGAAATTAGAGGAACTGGCAATTGAAAACATGGGAAATTGCGGATTTAGCTCTATTGGAGCTGTAGTTGGTTGTACTAATAATGAAGAGGGTGTTTCACTTCGTAAAAAAATTAAATCTATGTTTTTATTAATTCCCGGATATGGTGCGCAAGGAGGAAAAGCGGAAGATATAGCTGCTTATCTTGTAAATGGAAATGGAGCTGTTGTAAATTCTTCAAGGGGAATATTGTTAGCTTATAAAAAAGAGGAAGATGGCGAAAATAATTTTGCAAAGTACTCCAGGGATGAAGCTATTAGAATGAGAGATGATATAAGGTCATATATAGGCTAGGAGGTATATCTTGAAAATTCAGAAAAGTAAAATACTGGAAAATAAATTGGTGTTAAATAAAATATATAGATTAAAAGTGGAATTTGTTGATGAAATAAAACCTGGTCAGTTCTTTATGTTGAAAACCTTAGATAATTCATTTTTACTACCGCGTCCCATTAGTATAAATGATGTTAATGATAATGTGATTACATTTTTATATAGAGTAGAGGGAATTGGTACAACATCTGTGAGCAGGATGAAAAAAGATGATGAAATACAGATTTTTGGGCCTCTTGGTAATGGGTTTGATATTAATAGGCTCAAAGGTAAAGTTGCTGTAATAGGTGGAGGGATTGGAATAGCTCCATTATTATATTTAACAAAAAAAATAGGTGAAAATTCAGATGTATATTTGGGATATAAAGATAGTGTATATATTGCAGAAGAATTTGAAAAGTATTCAAATAATACTGTAATTGTTACAGAGGATGGAAGTGTAGGAAAAAAAGGTTATGTAACGGATTTTGTTGATTTTGAAAAATATGATATTGTAGTAACTTGTGGTCCAGAAATCATGATGAATAAAATAGTTAATAAATGTAAAGAGAAAAGAATCAAATGCTATGTTTCGCTTGAGAGAAGAATGGCTTGTGGATTGGGTGCATGTCTGGGTTGTACAGTTGAAACTGTAAATGGGAATATGAGGGCATGTAAAGATGGTCCTGTATTCTCAAGTGAAGAACTTAAATAGTAACAGGAGAAAACTATGGCTAATTTAAAAGTAAAAACTATGGGTATGGAATTTAAAAACCCTGTATTAACTGCTTCAGGAACTTTTGGATTTGGGGAGGAATTTTCACATATATATGATGTATCTGTACTTGGCGGTATATGCAGTAAGGGGCTTACACTCAATCCAAAATTAGGTAACAAGGGTGAAAGAATATGGGAAACTCCTATGGGTATAATTAATAGTATAGGTCTACAAAATCCAGGAGTGGATAAATTTATACAAGAAGAGCTTCCTAAAATGAAAAAATATAATACTAAGATAATAGCTAATCTAGGCGGTAACACAAATGAGGAGTATTTAGAGGGTGTAGAAAAGTTAAATGAAACACAAGTTGATATAATAGAATTAAATATATCATGTCCAAATGTAAAAAGTGGAGGTATGGCATTTGGTATAAAGTGTGAAGTTGCAAATGATATAGTTTCAAAAGTCAGAAAAAAATGTAATAAACCATTAATGGTTAAACTATCACCAAATGCTGAAAATATAGTTGAAATGGCTTTAGCATGTGAAGAAGCAGGAGCAGATTCAATTTCTTTAATTAATACACTAAAATCTATGGCTATAGATATAAAAAAAAGAAAAGCGGTTTTTGAAAACATATATGCTGGTTTATCTGGTCCGTGTGTTAAACCTATAGCCCTTAGAATGGTTCATGAGGTATCAAAGGCTGTTAAAATACCTGTTTGTGGATTAGGAGGCATTATGACGGCACATGATGCTATTGAATTTATTATGGCGGGAGCAACTCTTGTTCAAATAGGAACGGCAAATTTTATTAAACCGGATATTGCAGTAGACATAATAAATGGAATTTCTGAATTTATGGATAAAGAAGGTATAAATTCATTAGATGAAATTAGAAATATAATTTAATGTGGTAAAAATAACTGAGAAACTGTAGTGTGGGATTAAATATATACCATTTATAAAGGTAAAAATTAAATTTAGAACATGGAGGATAAAATGAGTATAAATGTTGTTGAAATTTTAAAAGAATGTGATGCACTATTAGAAGGACATTTTTTATTATCATCAGGTAAGCACAGCAATAAATACTGTCAATGTGCAAAATTAATGCAATATCCTGATAAAACAGAAAAAGTAATATCAATTGTAAAAGATAAAGTTAAAAATTTAGGTGTAGATGTAATAGTTGGACCAGCTATGGGCGGTATAACGGCAGCATATGAACTTGGGAGACAATTAGGGATTAAAGCAATTTTTACAGAAAGAGAAAACAATGTTATGACATTAAGGCGTGGATTTGAAATAAAGCCGGGTGAGAAAATATTGATAATGGAAGACGTTGTAACTACAGGAAAATCATCTATGGAAACTGCAAAAGTACTGGAGAGTTTAGGCGGAAAAGTAATTGGAATAGGCTGTATAGTTGATAGAAAAGTGAGTGAAATTGAGTTGCCTATTTTTTCCGCAGTAGAGTTATTGTTTGAAACATATGACGAAAATAATTGCCCTTTATGTGATGGTTCATCTCCTGTAAAACCAGGTAGCAGGAAATTTTAATATAAATAATTATTTATAAAGCAGCTAAATGTAACAATTATAATCTTACATTTAGCTGCTTTAATAGTGTTTATATTTAATATAATTTCGGTAATTTATTGTTAGAAGAAGAAAAATGGCCAGAACATCCACCACATAGGATTTCTACATCTACCATTTCTATCACAGTCCGGATAATTATAATATCTGTCATCCCATCTGTCATCCCATCTGTCATATCTTCTATCATATCTCCTATCGTATCTTCTGTTATTATATCTATTTATGCTGTTAACCGCTTCTTCATCACCATAGTTATTATACATATTATTATTATTATTATCTGGGAAATTTCCATTGTTTGTTTCCATATATATACTCCTTTATATATTTTAATATAGTATAATATATGTTAAATCCTACTCCATGTTACGAAATTTAATATATTTTGTCGGAATTTCCCGGGAAATTATAAACTGAAATATCTGTACAAAACTTTAGTGAATTCCGGTATGTTTTTTTGTATAACTTCAACGGCATTGTTTTTTTCATTTATGATCTCATTTTTTATACATTCATCAGCAAAGTTTATCAATTCAACAGTATTTAATTTTTGTCCTGTTTTGTAATAATACATGTTAGAAATTATATTTAATGCTTCTTTGTTATTAATTAGTGCAAATGAAGTAAAAATGCAAAATCCAAGGTTTGAAAGCAGAAATATTTGTCTGTACATTAATTCTAAATCATCAATATTTTCAAATTCTTTAAATAATTTATCAAGCACTATATTAAAATTTTTCTCTTCATTAATTACAGGTTTAGTAACTAGTTGTTCAAGGCTTTGATTTTCTCTAAAAAAATTATAAATACCTTGTGTTTTAGAGCCTATAATTTTTCCTAAAATTGTATTGTTTTCTATTTCTGTTAACAAATTATATATATCATCTTTTGAAGGTATTTTGTTTATTGCTTTAAAATATAAATTGCTGCTAAATACAAATTCTGTTGAATCAATTCCCAATTCAAATGCTCTAGTGTTAATTTTTTTAGAAAATAGTATGTCTTCTATATTATAACAGTGACTTAGTGCTGCATTCACTTCACTTTCAGCCGGAGCGGAAAAAGCTTCTTCATCGTTTCTGCAATGTCTGTTCAAGCATCCAATTACACACAATGGTGCACAGGTTTTATTAATTTTTTTATCAGGATTCCCTTTTTCTAAAGGTAACTTTACTTTAGTTGCATAAGGTTTAGAAAAAGGAATATTTTCTTTGTTTTTTAATAGTTTAATTAATGTGATTGAGCCATGACCAGGTAGTGCTTGACCACATATGGGGTTACTGATTATTAATTTAGCAAGCTTTTTACTTTCTGCAGAAAAGTTTTTTTTATCAAAACATTTATTTTGAAAATATTTATCATGATTTACAATGATTGCTTTTAGATTTTTACTGCCAAATATATCACCAAAACCGTTTCTTGTGCAATAGTATTGTGGATAAGCTTCAGGATAAGTAGAAAACATTGTGGATAAAGGTATAATATTATTTGCTGCAGGTCCTGTTCCCATAATGGCACAATTATCTCCATATGTTGCTTTAATTTCAGATATAATTTCAGAAACAAATTTCTTATTGCAATTTTCTAAATTTTTTATTTCTATTTTGTTTTTATCAATGTAAATTATTGCGTTGTTATTTGTAGATTTTCCCGATATTATCAGAGATTCAAAACCTAAAGAAGCAATTTTCTGAGGTAATGCACCGGTCATATTAATTATTTGCATTCCAAGTCCCTTACCCTTTTTTGTTGCTACAGAAATTCTTCCTGTACTTGGAGCGGTGGTGCCTGTAAAAAGTCCGGGAGTCAAAACTATAACATTTTCATCATCAAATCTGTCAGTTGACGGAGATGTACATTTATTAACTAAATATGAAGTAAGACTCCTTCCATGATATATTGTATTTTCAATATTATAGTCTTCGTAAGATATTTCATTAGTAGTTAAATTAATATAACATATTTTACTCATATTGGTCTCCTTTGTATTTAAAAAATTTAAAAGCTTCAATTAATTCTTTACTGTATTCACTATTGGCATTTTTATAAAAATACTTAAAATCATCATGTTCTAAAAGATAACCATCTTTGAAAATAGCTATTTTATCCCAATAGTTGCTATGAAAGTCAACTTCATGGAGTATTGATATTAAAATTATATTTTTTTCTTTTTTTACTTTGTTTAGTAATTTAAATATTTCTTCACTGTTTTTTTTGTCCAACATGGAAGTGCATTCATCTGCAATAATAATTTCAGGATTAGTCATTAAAGAGCGTGCTATACAAAGTTTTTGTTTTTGACCGCCGCTTAATATGTCAACTTTTTGGTTTAAATAATTTAACAGGTTTTCATCCACATTCATGAGACAATCTTCTATTGACATATAATCATAATTATTTCTTTTACATATGGTTATAGTTTCATTTAATGTTTGCAAAACAGTAAAATTTTTTTCAAGAGCACTGTATGGATCTTGAAAGATATATTGAATTTTAGCGCATGTCTCAAAGGATCTTTTTTTGATTGATGAAAGTATTTTATTA
>SWCH01001246.1_pt1 | contig 17491 bp, 15 predicted proteins | sample 4690051 | NCBI WGS metagenome assembly SWCH01 (sample SAMN10267282, study PRJNA491770) | bioreactor metagenome | isolation source: DHS bioreactor inoculated with | place: Japan: off Shimokita Peninsula | reverse complement strand
CACTTAGTTTGGTACCACTATCTATTATGTCATTTAGCCCTATTTTTTGTTCAAATATTATCAAAGCACCAATCTTTTGCCTCGCTAAAGAAGATGTAGCTGATACTATTTCTTTTATTACATATTCCGATGTTGCAGAATTCTTGTCTAAATTTGAAAAAGAAAACATGGATGTTCTACCGATGTATTCAAGAGCCCTTCTTATTTCAGGCTGAAATACAACTACTAATGCTATTATACCAACTTGAAATGTACGGTCTAATATCCATTTTACCATAAATAATTCAAATATTTCAGCAATTGGAATTAAAATTATTAATAAAAATATACCTTTTAATAGCTGTTTAGCCCGCATATCTCTTATAAGCATAAAGCCTTTATAAAAGACATAATAAACAATGGCTATATCTATAATACTATTTATTCCTAAATTGCTTAAAATTAACTTAATTTGCCCCATAACAACCACATCCCAAAATTAAATTTATTCAACATCCATTTGAATCATCGTATCATCATAAGATCTTCTCATGCGCTCTTTAGAATTGTTATTTAACTCATCACTTTCAATATAGCTCATTGCCGGATATATTACATGTTCTGTTCTTCCATTTTCATTTATCCCCTTGTAAACCCATAGAGGTGTATAGTCTATTTTCTTTATAGATACTTCACCTGTTTCACCCTTTTTCTCTATTTCAATATTTACAATAACTCCATCTTCTGTATATTTTGCTACAGATTCACCTATTCCATAAGGTCCTAGGGTTTCAATTCTCTGATTTGATATAAAATTACCCATAGAAAATGTCACAAATTTCTTTTTTCCATTGTAATCTAAAATCTTAGAAGGCTGTATAACATGAGGATGACTTCCAAGTATTATATCAACACCTTCTTTAAATAACATATCCGCTAAATTATCTTGATTTTGATTTTCCAATCTTGAATATTCATTTCCCCAATGCATGTATGCTATTATAATATCTGCTTTTTGTTCTTTTGCATATTTAATATCTTCTTTCATTTTTGTTTCATTTACAATATTTACCATTGAATCAAGTTCTTCCTCAGTCAGCAAACTCTCAAGTCCATTTACCATTTCAGTATATGCCATAAAAGCAACTTTAATGCCTTTAATATCTTTTATTAAAACTCTATGCTCCGGCTTTTCAATGTAGGTTCCAATAGTGTCCATACCTCTTTTTTGAATTTGCTCTATCGTTCTTATAATTCCTGCTTTTCTAGTATCCAGGCAATGATTATTAACTGTTGACAAAACATCAAATCCAGCATCTTTAATCGCATCTAAAACTTCATCAGGTGCATTAAATAAAGGATATCCTTGATATGCATAGACTTTGTTACCTGCAGTTGTTCCTTCAAAATTAGCTATAGCCAAATCTGCACTTTGAAAAATACTTTTTACTTCTCTGAAACTGTTTGTAAAATCATATGTACCAGTTGCAGCATCATATGCGCCATCTAGCTGTGACGGATGAAACATAATATCGCCTGTAGCCTTTATATTAATTGTTATATCTGGATTTGGTTCAGGTTCAGGCTGTACAATATTATTTTCGCTATTGTTTACTTGTTTATCATTTATATCATTACTATCACTATTTTTTGAAATATTATTTTCATTTAATTTTTGTCTTTCTCCAACTACTCCATTTGCAACCATTGCAGCCGCAACTATACCAACTGCTAAAATAAATGTCATTATTAAGATACGCAAATTTCTCTTTCGTCTTCTTGATCTTCTGCTCATATTCTACCTCATATTTTAAATAAACTATATAGTTACAACTATCATATATAATATTAACTTACAATTATACATTTTGCAATAACTTAATTATTAAGAAAACATTAATTTTATCCATTATTTCTTAAGTTTTAATTCTTTGTCTAATTAAAGCTTTTGAATTGCTCCCTATTAAGTCATATCTTCTTTCTTTTTTTAAAGCATTTAATACAAGCTCATAGTTTTCTTTTTTATTGTACTGCATTAATGCCCTTTGCATTTTTCGTTCTTCTATACTTTTAGGAATATATACTTCTTCTCCATTTAATGGATTTATGCCTGTATAGTACATACAAGTAGAAAGAGTTCCCGGTGTAGGATAAAAATCCTGAACTTGTTCAGGTGTATGACCTATATCTCTTATATATTCAGCTAATTCTATAGCATCTTTTAACCTTGAACCGGGATGTGAAGATATAAAATACGGAACTATATATTGTTCTTTATTTTGTTTCATGCTCTCATTATAAAACTTTTCTACAAATTTATTATATGTTTTAATTGATGGTTTACCCATGAGCTTAAGAACTTTCTCTGAAACATGTTCCGGTGCTGTCCTAAGTTGACCACTTACATGATACTTGCATAATTCTTTTATAAAATCATCCTTACTATCATATATAACATAATCATATCTTATGCCTGACCTTATAAAAACTTTTTTTACACCTTCTACTTTTCTAATTTTTTTAAGTAAATTCACATAATCGCTATGATCTACTAAAAGATTTTTACATCTTTTTGGGGAAAGACAGTTTTTATCTTTACAAGCTCCGTATTTTTCTTGTTTTTCGCATGCTTTCGTTCTAAAATTAGCAGTTGGTCCGCCAACATCATGTATATATCCTTTAAAATTTTTATCACCAGTCATTTTTTCAACTTCTTTTATAATTGATTCGTGACTCCTAGATTGTATTATTCTTCCTTGATGATAATTTAAGGCACAAAAGCTACAGCCGCCAAAGCATCCTCTAACACTGGTTATACTAAATTTTATTTCATCTAAAGCAGGTACTCCGCCCAATTTTTTATATAAGGGATGAAAATCCATCATATATTCAAGGTCATATATATCATCTAACTCTTGTTCTGTTAATATTTCCATTGGCGGATTTTGTACAACATAAATGCTATCATACTGTTCTACAAGCGTTTTTGATGTAATTGGATCTGTATTTTCATACTGTATTTTAAAGCTTTGTGCATATTTTTTCTTTGAAGAAGTAACTTCATAATAGTTTGGCAAAAATACAGGTTCAAATGGTCTTTCTATATCACGGGTTTTATATACAGTACCATTTATATATGTGATTTCTGATATAGGAATTCCTGATTCTAAAGATTCCGCTATTTGAATTATAGATTTTTCTCCCATTCCATATACGAGTAAATCTGCTCCAGAATCTAGTAATATTGACCTTTTTATACTGTCACTCCAATAATCATAATGACTAAGCCTTCTCAGGCTGGCTTCTATGCCACCGATTATAATAGGAACATTTTTATATGCTTCTCTAATTCGATTAGAATAAACCGTTACAGCCCTGTCAGGTCTCATATTTGGTTTGTTTCCAGGAGAATAGGCATCATTGTGCCTTTTCTTTTTAAAAGATGTATAGTGATTTACCATTGAATCTATATTACCTGAATTAACAAGAAAACCAAGTTTAGGTTCACCAAGAATTTTAAATGATCCTAAATCTTTCCAATTAGGTTGCGCTATAATACCAACTTTATATCCATACCTTTCCAGCAACCTTGAAATTATTGCTGTACCAAAAGATGAATGGTCTACATATGCATCTCCTGTCACAAAAATAAAGTCACACTGCTTCCATCCTCTTTTATTCATATCATCTATATTTATAGGTAAAAAATCCATTATAAACTCCTTATTGGTAACAATTAATATACTATATTATAACACCTATATATAAATAATAACAGTTAAAAATATTAGTTTTATTATTTTAAAATAATATGCTCCCTTCATGTTAACAGATTTATTATTTTAACCGTCAACATAAAAGGAGCATATTATTGTCAATTTCATTATTCAGAATATTCTAAAGCACTTTCTTCTCCCCTTAAAACTCTTAGAACCCCCATTGTTAAAGATTCCATTTCATTTTCACCCGGCAGTATTTCAACTGGAGCTATAAGTTTAATATATTCACATATTTGATCTGTAAATCTGCAAGAATGAGCTATTCCGCCAGTAAGTATAACTCTTTCTACATTGCATTTAGCTGCAGCAAAAAGACATCCAATTCCTTTAGCAATCTGATAAGCCATTGCTTCGTATACAAGCTTTGCATATTCATTTCCATTATCTATCATTGTTTCGACTTCTCTTAAATCTACCGTTCCAAGAATTGCCTTAAGTCCTGCGTTACCCCTAAGTTTTTTCTTTAATTCTTGCTTGTCTCCAGTCCAAGTCATAATAAACTTAGCTAGCTGACGAACTTGTATACCACCTGGACGCTCTGGTGAAAATGCACCTTCTTCGTCACCTACTATATCGGTCATTCTGCCATTTATATGTAAAGAAGTTGTAAATCCTCCTCCCAAATGAGCCACTATAAATCTACAATCAGTATATTTTTTACCTAGTTTCTTTGAAATTTTCATTGCTGCTGCCCTCATATTTAGAGCATGACCATGGCTCATTCTTTCTATTTCAGGTATACCCGTTACTTTTGCATAAGGAATCATTTCATCAACTGCAACAGAATCATATATGTACGCATCAATATTAATTTCTCTGGCTATATCATATGCAATTAGTGCTCCTAAATTTGATGCATGTTCGCTAATAGGATTATTTTTCAGCCTGTTAATCATGCATTCATTCACTTTATATGCACCTGATTTTACAGGCAGTAAAAGCCCGCCTCTGCCTACAACAGCGTCCAAATCTTTAATATCAATATTATTATTAAACAAGAGTTTTACAACTACACTTTTTCTGAAACTGTATTGATCTTGAATTCTGTTATATTTTGATAATTCTTCAGCACTGTGACTGATAACCTTAACAAATAATTCTTTTTCATCTTCATAAACTGAAACCTTTGTTGATGTAGAACCCGGATTAATAGCTAATATTCTATACACTAAATCCACCTCATTTGTTACTTTCTATTATACTGTGAAACAATTGCTCCAAGCAATATTGAATAATATTTCGACTCATAGGAATCTGATCTTGATACAAGTACGATTGGAGAAGTTGCACCCATAATTATACCGGCATTTAAACCATTTCCAAATAGCGAAATAGATTTTCCTATTCCATTACCCATTTCTATATTTGGAACTAACAATACATCTGCATCTCCTGCAACAGGACTATTATATTTTTTTATTTCAGCTGATTCTTTTGAGATTGCAAGGTCCAATGATATTGGCCCTTCAACTATTACTCCATCTTCAAATTGTTTATTTAAATACATTTCTTTCAGCTGACCCGCATCAACAGTAGCAGGCATTTTAGGATTAACTTTTTCCTTTGCTGCCAGACAAGCAACTTTTATTTCTTCATATCCAATTGCTTTTGCTACTTCTACAGCATTTAAAATCAAATCCTTCTTTTGATCAAGGTCAGGATAAGTTACCATACCTCCATCTGTCAAAAACAAAAGCTTATTATAACTTGGTACTTCATATATCATGACATGGCTAAGTTGTTTACCGCTAGTAAGTCCATATTCTTTGTTCAATACTTGTTTTAATAAAATGGAAGTATCAAGCAAACCTTTGATTAAAAAATCTGCCTTACCTTCATTCACCATAGTAACTGCAATTTTTGCAGATTCTTCAAAACTATTTGCTGATATTATTTCATATTTGGAAATATCTATTAATAACTTGCTTGCGTATAAACTTATTTTTTCTGTATCCCCAATTAATATTGGGATTATTAAACCATTATTAAATGCATCATCTACTGCTATCAATACGTTTTCTTCTTCAGCTGAAACTACTGCCAATTTCATTTTTTCTTTTGCAACCAATAATTTCTTTAACTCTTCTAATTTTTTCAAAAAAATCACCTCCTATATTATTATATCAATCTGATGTTGATATGTCAAAGCATTAATTAGTTAAATGTACGCATTTCATATACATTTATTATGTTTTAAAAAAACAAGAGAGTATATAAATACTCTCAAAACACTAATTATTTATTTCGTTTATAATGTTTACCGAAGCACTTGCTCCAATTCTGTCTGCGCCTGCCATTATCATTGTGTCTAAATCTTTTCTAGTTCTGATACCGCCAGATGCCTTTATCTTGCATTTACCTTTAACAGCTTCTTTCATTAGTTTAATGTCATCAGCTGTAGCTCCTGCTGTGCTAAATCCAGTTGATGTTTTAACAAAATCAGCTCCAGCTTTAACTGCCAAGTTGCAAGCCTTAATTTTTTCTTCATCAGTCAATAAACATGTCTCTATAATTACCTTTAAAATAACATCACCTGAAATAGCGTCAACAACTTCCTTAATATCATCTAAAACTATATCAAATTTTTTACTTTTCAAAGCTCCAATATTGATAACCATATCAATTTCATCAGCACCATTTTCAATTGCATTTTTTGTTTCAAATGCTTTTACTAAAGAGCTGTTAGCACCTAATGGAAACCCAATTACAGAACAAACTTTTACATCTGTACCTTGCAATAATTCAGCGCATAGCTTTACATAACAAGAATTTACACAAACAGAATAAAATCCATATTCTTTTGCTTCATCACATAATTTTGCAATCATTTCTATAGTTGCATCTGGCTTTAAAATTGTGTGGTCAATATATTTTGCTATATCATTCATTTAATGTTTTATCTCCGGTAAAAAATTATTTAATCACTTCAAGCATTTGCTTGTTTTGCAGCATAGCAGCATTTCCTTCTTCAACATCCACGTGGAATTCTAATGCAAAAGAATCATGAACTCTGATTAGAACATTTTCAAATACTAAGCCTCTTGGACCTTCAACTTTAACTTTAACAATATCTTTATCTTTTACACCAAACTCTTCTGCCTCTTTAGGGTTCATATGAATATGTCTGGAAGCGGCAATTACTCCTTGCTCTAATACAACTTCTCCCTTTGGTCCAACTAATTTTATTCCTGGAGTTCCAACTAAACTACCTGAACCCTTAACAGGAACATCAGGTATACCTAATGTAAATCCATCTGACAATGAAATTTCAACTTGTGATTCACCTCTAGCAGGTCCAAGAACTCTTACTCCTTTAATAGTTCTTTTAGGTCCAACTAAATCTACTTTTTCTTCACATGCAAATTGACCTGGTTGACCAAGGTCTTTTATTGATGTAAGTTCATGTCCTTCTCCAAACAATATATTAATATCTTTTTGTGATAAGTGAACGTGTTTGTTTGATAATCCAACTGGTACTCTATTATTCATAGTTTCCTCCAAATATTTTATTATAATTTAAATTCTTAAAAAATTATAATACACATTGAAAATAATATCAATATATAAATTGGGTTTTCTAAAATTTATTTGGATTTGCCAATAAAATTCAAAATAATTTTAAACAAAACCTATACACCTTTCGCTTTTTTTGTATAAATTTTATTATAAATATTATACAAGGTACAAATACATGTTAACAAAATAAAATAATAAGATATATATAATGGTAGTACATTATATGAAATTATTTTCGATACTACATAAAATAAAACAGATGCAAACAAATAAATAATTATTTTTTTGCTGCTAAACATATTATTTTTTACTATATTTCTATCTTTTTTATTTTCTTTTTCCATTCTGATTTTATTATAAAAATAATTATTTTTAGGTAGTAAATCAAACTTTAAAGTTAGATTAAAAAGTTCATCTCTATCTATGATTTCTATCTTAATTTTATCACTAATTTTATTTAAAAGTTCTTTTGCATCATCATTTACTTTACTGTTTGTTATTATAAAACCTTTTTTTATTTTTTTATGACTTAATAAGGTAACAAAATTTTTAACATCTATTCTATCAACTTCTGCCCCTTCAAAAAGTTTGACAACTTTTATATATGATTCAAACCCTTCTAATTCAGCTGAAAAGGAATGTTCCCCTATTTTTTTGTAATTTTTATAATTTTGTTTTACAAAGAAAAATTGTATTAAATTTTCAAAACCATTTATATCGATATCATTGATTTTTTTGTTAAAATATTCTTTTTTAGATTTATTAATTAATTTTCTTTTACCTTCTCTTTCTTTTCTGTCTAAGTTTAACTTGTTAATCAATGTAAAGATTATAAATACCTGAAATGTAATAAAAAAAGATAAAACCATGCTAGATGTCATAGCATTTATTACAGTAAATATTATTATACATAGTATCATCTTATATAACATTAAGTCTGCCCTATAGCTAAAATATTGCCTAGTACCTATAGTTTGTTCAATAAAAATTTTTCTATTTATTGTATTTTTCTCTTTAACCATATGTATCACCTCAATATATTGTTGTCCATATTTTAGCATTTTATACAAGATTGGCTATAAGTCTAAGCACTTTTTTAAATATATAAATAAAAAAGCAAAACTCATAAGAATACATCTATGGTTTTGCTTTTATTATTATATGCTATTTACCGCTTGCTCTAATTTATCCAAATGTTTTATTGGATAATAGGAAAGTAATTCTTTAAATTGCTCAACTGTCAGACCCTGTGTAGTAGTATAGATTTTTATTTTATCATCTAAACTTGCATTTATAAATTCTTCTTTTATATCTTCAAAAACTTTTTCCATTGTTCCCATGATGCTTCTCTCACTTTCTATATTTAATAATATTTCTTTATTACACTTTAGTATATATTTATTAATCAGTATTTATACATTTTAATAAACTTGAGGAGAAATTATACATAAAATTTCGCATATTTCTTCTGTTGGATTATATATCTTATGAGGCGTGTTTGAACATATATATATATTATCCCCTTCTTGCAATATTTCATTATCATCATTAATTTTTACTAAAAGTGTTCCTTTTTTTATTATTACAAGTTTATCAGATTCTATTATAATAAATTTTTGGCTATCCCATTTTCCTGGATCAATTATTGTTTCATATGCATTAAATTTAAACTTTGATTTTTTTTCACTATTTATAGGCAATAAATAAACTATTTCTCTATCGTTTTCTCCCATCAATAATTTTTGCCTATCTTCTCTACGTGTAATAATTACGTTATCATCATCATTATCTATAAAATAATATGGTGAAATTTCCAAAACTTTACAAATTTTGCTTAGTGCAGATAAAGATGGCTCAATGATATTTCGTTCAACTTGAGATATATAACTAGATGTAAATCCTGATTTTGAAGACAACTCATCTATTGTCATACTCCTCTTTTTCCTTAGACTTCTCACCTTATTTCCGTCCATATTTAACCTCAAACTTTATTATTTATACGAATAATAGTACTCCTAATTAAAAATTTAGTCAACAAATGTTTTTTATTTTTTTATCAACGCTAATCGCTTTTACTTTTATACGCTACTTGCCAATTCCTTGCTCTCTTGCATAATAGAAAAGATATTGCTGTGCATATCCTGATGATTTTCCAAATTTATTTTCTGCAAATTTTCTTATTTCTTTATCATTGGTATTTTTATCAACATAAAGTGCCTGCATTACTCTTCTCACCCAAACATCAACAGGAAATGTATCAAATTGTTTCATTGAAAACAATAATATACAATTTGCAACTTTATCTCCAATTCCTTTATATGTTTTAAGATATTCAAGGCCTTCTTCATAGGTTTTATTTTTTAAATCATATATTATTTCTTTTTCATTAAGAAATCTTGCCGCTGCTTCTTTAATCCGTTCAGATCTAAACCCTGCCTTACATTCCTGAATCAGTTCTAACGGTGCTTCATACAATTTTTCTGCAGTTGGAAATGTGTAATATTCCCTTCCTTTGTAACTGCAAATATATTCTCCAAATGATTTACTAATATTTTCTATAACCTTTTTTATCATAGGGATTCTATTATTTGCAGAAATCATAAATGATATCATAGTTTCCCACTCATCTTGATTTAATATTCTTATACCATGTCCAAATTTTATTGCCGTGTCCATTATATCATCCACATTAATATTCTTTTTAATTTCAGAATAATTTGTATCCATGTCAAAATAATTTTTTATTACAATATCATAATCGTCAATGCTCATATTATCAAAAATTAAATTTTGTCCATTTTGCAATACATTGATTACTCTATTTTGGATAACACCTGTATAACTGCCATCATCCTCTTTGTTCCATCTAAAGCATTGACCGCATTCAAATATATGGGTCAAATTAAAATCTTTTATATTTTCTATAACTAATTGATTATTGTTTCCTGTGATTTTCATTTTATCTATCCTTTCAGTATATTACTTATATTTTATATCCTTTTTCCACAAAGATAAACATATTTTAATTGCTATTTTATTTTTTTTTGATATAATATATATTATTTGTTTAAAGGGGAAATCATGAAATCTATAGATTACAAAAAATATATTTACGACACAATCTATTTGACAGTAGGATGTTTTATAACTGCTTTTTCAGTTAACTATATTCTTAAACCTAATGGTTTAATTACAAGCGGTACAACAGGTCTAGCAATTATTTTAGAAAAATACACAAGTTATAATTATTCTTACATATATTACTTTTTAACATCAATAATATTAGTTGCAACATATTTTTTAATGGGTAAAAAGGAAATTTTCAAAATTGCATTTCTCTCCTTTTTATACCCCACTACTTTGTTATTAATGCAAAGCTTTGAATTTAAATTAGTTGAAAACGACCTTCTTTTAGCATCAATATACTTCTCTATTTTTTACGGCATAGGTGTAGGCATGATTTTGCGAAAGGGTTTTTCATTTGGCGGAACTGATACTATTGCAAGGATATTAAATAAAAAAATCTTTCATTCAATAAATGTCAGTTATCTTATGATGGCTTTAGATGGTGTTGTCATAACAATTTCTGCTTTAGTATTTGGTAGAAATATAGCTTTATATTCAATAATAAGTCAATTTATAGCAACTAAGATTTGCGACTATGTTATGTTTGGATTAGGCACGAAACTATACAAACTGGAAATAATAAGCGAAAATCACGAAGAAATCAGTGAATTTATAATGTATGGGTTGAATAGAGGAGTTACAATGTATAATGCCAAAGGATGTTATACATGTGAAGATAAACTGCAACTTGTAACAATTTGTTCTCCCAAACAATCTATCATGATTCAACATTTCATAAAAGATAACGAATTAAAAGCATTTGTAAATGTTTTACCGGTTGTATCTGTTTGGGGTGTAGGAAACAGATTTGTTAATATAAACTTAGATACATAATTTTTACATGTCCGTTGTTTATATTTTTGTATGTTGTTATGCTAAATATATGGATTTTTCTACATATATTATGTGATTAGCTATGTTGTAATTTGTTATTATTAAAGGCATAAAGCATTTATAAATGAATTATGCCTTTAATAATATTATAATTTATCAAAATCTCTTGCAAACTCTTCTATAAAACTGCCCTTTCCGTAATATCTTGCTTTTTCTAAGTAAGCAGCACTTTCTTCATCTTTGTTTTCTTGTTCATATATCTTCCCAAGAAAATAATACCCAAAAGCTATACGATATTCATTTCTTCCAATTTCGGTTAAATCTTTAAAAAATTCTATTCTATTTTCTCCATTGCCGCTATAAAAATCTGATATAGCATAAATAAATTCAATTGCTTTTTTGTTTGACTCTCTTTTAGCATATTCATTTAACACATCTGTTGCTTCTTTTAATATTTCATTTCCTTTATCTGTTTCACCGTTGAAAAAATGGCTAAGAATTAAATTATGATAATATACATGCTGCCAATTAGGTGGAATTTTTTTAACTTCATCTGTTAAAATTTGTATAGATTCATTAAATCTTCCCGCATATAATAAACCCGTAGTTTTTTGAATTAAATTTATATGTTTTTCTTTTTCAGTTGTCATTTTCCTCAGAAGTTTATCAACTTCATCAATGTATTTTTCCGGGCTTTTTTCAATATATAAAAGCTGATTAAATACATTAACTTGCTTTAACAATTTTCTTCTTTTAAAAAATCCATATAATATAAAGGCTACAACAACAATTATTACTAAATCCATCGTTAACTCCTTGTCTATTGATTGTAAATTATTCTATAATTTCAGCTTAGCTAATGCATCTGCCAATGCTGTATTAATAGTTTCTTCATTTTTATTTTTTTGCTTTGCAATAAATCGAGCTGCTTCTTTATTTGATATAGAAGATGTTTCTTGTTGTTTTCTTTTATTAAAAGCAGAAAGTTTCTCTCTAAAACCGCATTTACACACAAATATTTTACCTTCACCTTCTCCTCTTAACTCTAGTTTTTTGTGACAATTAGGACATCTGGCATTTGTTATTTGAGCTATACCTTTTCTATATCCACATTCTCTATTTTGGCAAACAAGCATGGTTCCTTTTTTACCATTTACTTCTAACAAGTAATTTCCGCAATCAGGACATTTTGTTTTAGTTTCATTATCATGTACAAATTTTTGATTACTTGATTTTATTTCTTTTATTATTGTTTCTGTATATTTTTTCATTTCATTTACGAAAGCATTTTTATTAAGTTTACCTTTTGCTATATCGTTTAGCTTTTGCTCCCATTCTGCTGTTAAAACCGGTGATTTTAAATCTTGAGGTGAAAGTTCTAAAAGCTGCCTTCCTTTAGAGGTAGTATAGATGCTCTTATCTCTTTTTTCAATTACAAAGCTATTAAATAGTTTTTCAATTATATCAGCCCTAGTTGCTACTGTGCCTAATCCGCCTGTTTCACCAATTGTCTTTTTTAAATCTTTATCAGCGCCTTTCATATACTTTATTGGATTCTCCATTGCTGATAAAAGGCTTGCTTCTGTAAAACGTGCAGGTGGTTTTGTTTCGCCCCAAGTTTGCTTTATTGACAACAATTTTATAGCGCTTCCTGTTTTTAATGTATTTAATTTTTCTGCAGGAAAATCATCTAATGTTTCATCATCTTCATAATAACTATATACTGATTTCCACCCTTGTGATATAGTTGCTTTTCCTTTTGTGGTGAATTTTTCATTTCCAACCTTACCACTAATCACTATTTTTTCAAATTCATAAGGTTTAGAAAGAACAGCAAGAAATCTTTTTACTACTAAATCATAAATTTTTCTTTCTTTATCTGTTAAATCCTGCAAATAAACTGTTTGCTCTGTCGGTATAATAGCGTGATGGTCTGAAACCTTGCTATTATTTACAAAGTTTTTATTCCCTTTTATAGGCTGAGAATATATCTTAAACCCTATTTTTGAATTTTGACCAACACTACATGCTTTTACTCTGTCTTTTAATGTTTCAACTACATCTTCTGATATATATCTTGAATCTGTCCTAGGATAAGTTAGAACTTTATGCCTTTCATATAGTGTTTGCATAATAGATAATGTCTCTTTAGCAGAAAATCCATATATTTTATTTCCGTCTCTCTGAAGCTCTGTCAAATCATATAGAAGCGGAGCATAAGTTTTATTTTTTGTTCTTGTAATACTCTCAACAATTAAATCCTTGCCTTTTAACGAATTCAATATTTTGTCAGATTTTTCTTTATCAAATGTTTTTGTATCATTTGTTTTAATGTCTTGCCAAGCAAACCTAAAATTACTGCTTATGGCTTCAATTCCATAATAAACTTCTGGTTTAAATATTCTTATTTCTTCTTCTAAAGCTGCAATCATTGCAACTGTAGGTGTTTGAACTCTACCGCATGATAATTGAGCATTGTGTTTGCAGGTAAGTGCTCTCGTTGCATTTATACCTACTATCCAATCTGCTTCAGACCTTGCTACAGCTGATGCATATAAATTTTCGTACAATTTACCGTCTTTTAAATTGTTAAACCCATCTTTTATTGCTTTATCCGTAACTGATGAAATCCAAAGCCTTTTAATTGTTTTTTTTATATTGGCTTTTTCAATAATCCATCTTGCAACTAATTCGCCCTCACGGCCTGCATCTGTAGCTATAACAATTTCAGTTACATCATTTCTGACAAGCAAATTTTTAACAACATTAAATTGTTTACTTGTTTTTTTAATTATTTCTGTTCTCATATTGTTAGGGATAATCGGAAGATCTTCCATTTGCCAAGTTTTATACTTTTGATTATATTTTTCCGGATCTGCTAATGTAACTAGATGTCCTAAGGCCCATGTTACTATATATTTGCTTCCTTCTACATAACCATTACTTGATTTATTGCACCCTAATACTTTACCTATATCTTTACCTACTGAAGGTTTTTCTGCTAATACTAATATCATTTTTTCATTCCTTTTCTGTATCTTTTAATATATTGTATCACATTATATTAATTTTGCATATATAAAAAATGTTATGCATTTTACTCCGGTTGATATCACATTGTTTTCATGTCGTTGTAAGTAAACAATTCTCTCCATTCAAATATTTATTTTATAATAGACCATAAAAAATATCCTAAATTTCATATATACTATGATATAAAGGATATTTTTTATTTTCATGTTAACTAATTCTATAAATTATATTTTTTTCCTCAGTTTGCCTTATAATACTTTCTAAATCAATTCTGCTTTCATTTCTTCCATGACGAATAAAATCAAAATCATATAATATATTAGCAAGATTAATAATTGAATCTATTGTATAACTATTTACTCCTACTTTATGTGCAATTGCAGACAAAGGAACTAACCCAGTTTCTATATCTTCATATATATATCGGTTATGAATTGTTGAAGGAGCTAAAACTTCTGTATATGCCGGATTATTTTGTAATGCTTCATATAATGTTACTCCTTGAGATTTATAGATACGATTAAGCCAATTTACTGCACTGTCAACTTCAATATTTAGCTGTCGTGCTATTTCAACTCTTTCTTTATCTATTTTTTCCAGAAGCATTGCAACTACAGGAGTAATACCCTCTTGATAGTGAGAAAATGTTTCTTTGCACTCTATTCTGGCGACATTTAAAATAATCGGAACGGGATGAAATATCACTCCCAAATTTGATAAGCCTGTAAATAAAACAGATTTAGCAGGAATTAATATATCAAAATATTTACTTAACATATCATATACTATTTTAGTATTTTCCGGTCTATGTGCTGCAATATACAATTCTTTCTTTATTGAAAAAATCCTGCATATTCCATTTCTAAGAACACGGCATGTAAATACAAGCGTGTCCGTTTCTGCAAGAATTACATTTGCTTTTAAACCAGATGATTTAAGCACATTCATAAAGTTATATGTTCCAAATGTTCGACCTGGATTCAAAATAATTACTTGTCCATTTTCCAGGTATGGAGCCATTTTTTTAGCTATGTGATGATGAGCATTAGCCGGCATTGCTACCATAATTAAATCTGCCCCTTTAATCACTTCTTCAATATTGCCGGAAAGTAAATGAATTTTTTCCTTATAGCAATATACCCCCATCAATTCTATTCCACCATTATTTTCTATATCCTCTAAGGCCTTTAAACTTCTATTATACAATGACACCCTACATCCTAAATGAGTAAAATATGCAGCAAATGCTTGCCCGCCATTACCTGCTCCAATAATTGCAACGTTCAAACTAAAACCCCTTCCATTATAATATATTTATTTATAAATTTCCGTTTTGCTTCAATATTTCCATACGCTCAAATTCATTAATTTCTCTTGAATGCTCTCTAGAATATGCAACACATTTTCCATCAATTACTCTAGTTTCTAATACACCTCTAAATTTTTCATTTTTCAATATGTGAGGAGCATCTAGTATACCTCTTTTTATACAATCAGCTATTACATCTCCATTTCCAAGTGGGTCTTCAAAGTCCTTATAATAATCACAAATAAAGTTCAAAAGAAAATTTGCTTCATTTATTAAGTCTTGCTTCCTATTTTGTATAATTGTATTATTAGAAATATCAATACAATCACCTACAAGATTTTTAATAACTCCCCTAACTATTTTACAGCTTTCAATTATATTTTCAGGAGTTGCCGCATGCTCTGCTTCATTAAAACCAACAACATGAATTATGTGTGGTTTAACACTTGAAGCCAGAAATGTAGTTGCTGCAAGCTGCCCTTTTGCCACATCTAAATCTGGTGATAAGAAATTAAGCCCCGCCCTAACCTGTCTATATACTCTAAAGTTCTCATCCTGCATGGTTTCAGCAAACTCCATCATAGCTAAAACTCTTGCTAAATCCATTGAAAATGATAATGTATTAGGTGTATTAAACATATATTGAGCTATATAATCTTTTGCACCATACTTCTTTGCATTGTATGATGATAAGTATGCCATAACAACTGAAATAACATCATGTGCATCCCTAAGTGCCCAGTGATGTGGTTCATTAATTTCTACAGGAATATTTTTGTCACCGTGGAACTTTATTAATTCAAACGCTTCTTTTATAGATATCTCTATAGTTCTTGTTCCTCTTTTATCAATTTCATTGTACCAGCATAACGGTACAGCACACCACGCATTGCTAATAGTTTCATCTAACATTTCAGCAAATTCTATTACGTCATCTGTTCCGCTGTAACATCTAAGCAATGGCCTGTTTCCAAGCTGTGTAGCTTCTTTGAGGGAAATAAATTCTTCCCTGGTTCTCAAAGGGACACCTCCGGCACCATCTAATTTTTTATCCATTTTTCCCTGTTTAAAGAAGAACTGTTGCGTATTTTGATCTGGTCCTATTGAAATTACATCTAAAATTTTACTTTGTGCTATAGTTTTTATCCCTTCTACTGTTTCCTTATATGATGGTAGTCCAAAATGATGCCTTAAAACAGGATATGGATATTTATCATTTATCCTATCTATAATATTTTGACTGTATTTTTGTTCTGAAGATGTTTTATCAATATTCTTAAGAAATGCAATAGAATCATCAACATCATCAAATCCATCTGAAATATAATCAAAAAAATTATATTTCATTGCTACTTGTGAAACCGGCGAAGTGCCGCCAAAGCACCACTTTATATTTTTACAATATTCTGTCTCAATCTGAGACATGCTGACTATTTCACTTATAAGATTGTTAAAATTACTTGCGGTTAACCTATAGCTTAAGGCAACCAAATCTGGTTTTATTTCTTTTATTTTATTAAATATTTCCTTTATCGGGATTGCCGGACCTAAAAAAATAGTTTCATATCCTTCTTTTTCAGCTATTTGCAAGAAATGAAGTATCCCTGCAACATGTACACAATTCCCCAGTGAAGCTCCTAAAATAACCTTTTTCCTCATAATTACCTCCATAATGCACTTTTAGCAGTTACCAGCATATTTTAACATTGATGCAACGGGGACTATACCCAATGCATTTCATTAGACACAAAAATAAAAATATCCGAAAACAATTAATATTTTAAGAATTAATATTATTAATTTAGATTTAATTAAATTAGAACGGTTTTTGGTTAGTATAAATTTTAGAACAGTTTTACTACGAATAGTTTTAACACTTTTTTTAATTAAATATGAATACCTTTGCTGTTTTAGT
>SWCH01000989.1_pt1 | contig 17676 bp, 12 predicted proteins | sample 4690051 | NCBI WGS metagenome assembly SWCH01 (sample SAMN10267282, study PRJNA491770) | bioreactor metagenome | isolation source: DHS bioreactor inoculated with | place: Japan: off Shimokita Peninsula | reverse complement strand
AGCTTTTGGCATTAAATTAAGATTAACCTTTATACCTACCTTTTCAAAATAACCTGCTACAGCCTGTGCTATATTGCCATCATTTACATATCTGTCATTCGGTGCATCTAATGTTACTTCAAAACCATCAGGATATCCGGCATCGGCTAATAATTTTTTTGACAATTCAGGATCATAAGTAGATCGTTCAACCTCTTTATAACCATTATAGTTTTCAGGAACATAAGAATTCATTACAGTAGCATAACCATTCATAATATTTTTCACTATAGTGTCTACATCAATTGATCTATACATAGCTTCTCTAACTCTTACATCAGCCATAGGATTAGGTTTATCAGTAAAAAACGGAGAATCTTTTCTACTATCCAAGTTTAAGTATATTTCCCTTAAACCTTGTTGAGTTATTACAGATATTCCATCTGCATTTTTAAGTCTATCAACATCCCTAACTGAAATATCCACAGTTAAATCTACCTCTCCAGTCAACATGGTTGCAGTTCTGGTTGCTTCATTAGTAATTGGTCTGAATCTTACATTTGTAATAGGTTTTTCTCCGCTCCAATGATCAGTATTAGCTACCAAGTCTATATGGTCTTCTTTTACTTGTTCAACAAATTTGTATCTTCCTGTTCCTATAACTACATCAGAAATTTCTTCTTCTGTTTTACCTAAAACATTTTCCTTCTTTAAAATACAAACATTAGATAAATCGCTTAACAAAAGAGGATAAATATTATTGGTCTTTACAATTATTGTATAATCATCTGCAGCTTCATAGGAAGCTATACTATTAAAAAAATTTGAATAAGCTGAAGGTGAATCTGGATTTTTAGCTACATCAAAAGAAGCAAGAACATCTTCTGATGTAAATTCATCACCATCATGGAATTTTACTCCTTTTCTTAAATGAAAAGTATATGTTACACCATCATCTGCCACTTCCCATGATTCAGCAAGGCTAGGTTTAACTTGAGCATTATTATCCAATGAGATGAGCGTCTCATAAATATGTAACATAAACTGATTTGTTGGTGTTTCATCATAACGATATGGATCCATAGAAAGAATATCTGATGAAATAGCAATAACAATACTGTCCTTTACTTCTGTATTTTCCTCTTCTTGAATATTTGCAGGTTCATTGTCTCCTGCTGGTTTATCACTTGTTGTTGATGTGCTTCCACAGCCAGTAATAATCGTTGTTAACATTACTAATGACATAGTCAGAGCTAAAAATTTTCTTTTCATAACAACACAACTCTCCTTTTTTTTAATTATATGAAGTATACGTTTATATGAATGATTAGTCAATAGAAATCAGGACATATCGTTTATGGTTTTATAATATTTATTAATTAGGTTGTTTCATAAAAAATTTTATTATATAATTAACCAAATATATATTTTTAGAAAGGAATTTGTGCTTAATGAAGAAAAAATTATTAATTATAACTATTAATTATAATACTAAAAATGGTATGATAGGATACCTTTCATCAATTTTAAGACGATATTTAGACATTGATGCTATGTTGGTAAAAGATGTTACCATTGAAATATTGAGACAATATGAACTAGTACTTTTCTCAGCTGAATTAGTCAGAGATGCGATAAAGTCCATTTTAGAACCAGATATAAATTACATAATAAGTAACCGTACTTTTAATCATACATATCTAAATAAAATTTTGATGCTTCCACCAGGAGAATCTGTGTATTTGATAAACGACAGTAAGCAATCAACAGAAATAGTGATTGAACAATTAAATATATTTGGCCTAAACCAATATAATTTTATTCCATATTATCCCGGTTGTGGAGAACCTAATTTAAATATACAGTATGCAGTAACCTTGGGGGAAATCAAGTTAGTCCCAGCACATATAAAGACTATAATTGATATAGGTAATCGAATTGTTGATATTTCAACTATAATTGAAATAATAGTTTATTTTAATCTTCCAATTTCTCTTGTAAATGAAATAACAAAAAATTATATTAATCATATTTTACAAGTTCTTAAACTTACTAACAGTCAATTAAATGAAGCTATGAACACAAAAATGCTTACTCAAAGTATTGTAAATAATGTTTCAACAGGACTATGTCTTATTGATAAAAATGGTTTTATAAAATTAGTAAATCAATCATTTATAAATATGTTAAGCCTATATGGAGGGCATTTAGTTGACACAAGCTTAAATACCCATTTTCAAAAATATGACTTATTTTTTGACTGGAAAACCCAAAGCAACAACACATTCTTTATTAAAAACCTAAAAAATGAAATAGTTAAATTTTCTATTCAGGAAATAGAAAATAATAAATTGGAAAGTCAATTTCTAATACATTCAGATATTGAATCAATTAAAGAGGAAAAATTAGAATGCCTTGCACAAAATATTATAAACAAATATACTGCAGAGCTAAATTTTAATGATTATATAACTATAGATAATCGTTCTAAAAAGTTAATTGAAACAGCTAAGCGTATCTCTCTTACTGATTACCCTATTTTGATTCAAGGCGAAAATGGGACAGGCAAGTCGGTTTTAGCACAATCAATACATAATAATTCTAAAAGGAGACAATATCCATTTATAAGTATCAACATATCAGCATCAAACCATGATATACTAGAACACGAACTATTAGGATATGAAAAAACTACAAATAATGATTCAATTGAAAAAAAACCTAGTGTTTTTGAACTTGCAAATAAGGGAACAATATATTTAGAAGGAATTCATGATCTACCCTATGACTTGCAGTGTTTATTGCAAAGAATTTTAGAAAAGAAAGCCGTTAGAAGAATTGGAGCTTACCATGATACTTCTATAGATGTTAGGTTGATTGTTTCATCATCATCAAAAGATTTATTTTCTATGGTTTCTACTGGTCAATTTAGAGAGGATTTATTTTATAATTTAAATACAGTTTCATTAGAAACTGTTCCTCTCAGAAATAGAAGAGCAGACATACCCTTTCATTTTCATAACTCATTAAAAAATGTATTTAATAATTCGAATGCTACTTTAGAACGAATGTGTTCAGATAGTTTACTTGAATTTCTACTATCATATTCATGGCCTGGCAATGTTAAAGAAATTAACAATTTGTGTAAATACTTTTCATGTATTCGCACACAAGATAAGTTAACAATGCGCGATTTACCGAAATATTTACAAAATCAAAAAAAAGAAGACCAAATAAAACTTAGTCCTCTAGAAAATAAAATTCTTGCTGTAATAAGCCAAAATCCTAAGATTGGAAGAAGCAAAATACATCAATTACTTACTTCCCAAGGTACTGTGATTACAGAAGGCAAAATTCGCGGCTTACTTCAATCATTATTTACTATGAAACTTATAAAAATTAATCGCACTAAGGGTGGCTGTGAAATAACAGAGGAAGGGGAGTTGTATCTTCAGAATTAAAAAATAAAACAAAGGTTCCTTTTCAGCTTCAGGTGGGGTACATTCCCAACCTGAAGCCCTGATGTTCAGCTAAAGCTAAACTAATCCACCAAGTAGATACTTTTACTTGAAATTTTCATCCTTAATTATTTTTTTATCATCCTTGTCTTTAAATGTATTATTTAATTCATATTTCATATAGCTGTTTACATTGTTGAGTTCATCTTTATTTTTATATTCATTATCTACTTTTAAATGCTGTGTCAAATTGCCTTTCTTTATATTACTTTTATTTTTACTGTTATTGAAATCTTTTATATAGATCATCCTTTCATAATAAAGTTATAAAACTTTGCTTCATAAATTTATTATTTGCAATATTTTTCTTAATATAACTCTATAAATATGATAATTTTGGCATTTTTTATTTTAATTATATTTAATTATTTAAAATAATATTTTTGAATTTGTAATCCTAATTAACTTACATTGATTATTTTAATATGGCCATATAATACAAATAAAAAATCAAGACACCGATAGCATGCCTTGATTTTATTATTTACAACTTTTTATTGTTCATATTTAACATTTGCTCCTATTTTCTGAAGCTTTTCTACTATGTTGGCGTAACCTCTTTTTATATGATGAATTTCCGTTATTTCTGTTTCACCTTCTGCTACTAAGCCTGCTAATATTAATGCTGCTCCTGCTCTAAGATCTGTTGCCTTTACTTTTGCCCCGCTAAGATTATTCTTTCCCTTTAATACGGCACTATTTCCTTCTATCTTAACGTCTACTCCCATTCTCATCAGTTCATTAGCATGCATGAATCTATTTTCAAATATTGTTTCATTTATGATGCTGGTTCCTTCTGCAATTGAAAGAAGAGCCATAAATTGAGCTTGCATATCGGTTGGAAAACCCGGATATGGAAGAGTCTTTATATCTACTGGTTTTATTTTTCCATTTGATATAACTCTGATTTTTTCTTCATATTCTTCTATATGTGCTCCTATTTCTCTCAATTTAGCAATTACCGGTTGTACATGACTTGATAAAACATTGTCTATAACTAAATCTCCCCCTGTTATTACAGCTGCAACCATGTATGTACCAGCCTCTATTCTGTCGGGAATTACTGTATGTTCTGTTTTATGAAGTTTTTTGACTCCTTTTACTCTGATTGTTTTAGTTCCGGCTCCAATAATATTTCCACCCATACTATTTATGAAGTTTGCTAAATCAACTATTTCAGGTTCTTCAGCAGCATTTTCTATAATTGTTTCACCTTCTCCAAGAGTTGCCGCCATCATTATATTTTCTGTGGCACCTACACTTGGAAAATCTAAATATATATCACTGCCTATTATTTTTTTTGCTGTGGAATTTACATAGCCATTTTCTGATATAACTTCAGTTCCAATTGCCTTAAACCCTTTTAAATGAAGGTCTATTGGACGTGTTCCAATTGCACATCCCCCAGGCATATATATCTTTGCATTTCCACATCTTGCCAAAAGAGGTCCCATAACTAAAAACGAAGCCCTCATTTTACTTATTAATTCATACGGTGCCTCACAATTTTTGATGTCTTTTGTAATTATACTAAGAGAATTTTCTCCAATTCTCGTTATTTTTGCTCCTAAAACTTTAAGTAACTCACACATTACTTCAACGTCTTTTAAATTTGGTATTTCATGCAATATGCATTCTTCATCAGAAAGAAGGGTCGATGCTAATATTGGAAGAATAGAGTTTTTTGAACCATCTACCTTTATATTTCCTTTTAACCCCAAGCTTTTTTTTACAATTATTTTTTCCAAAACTCTCTCCTATATTACTAAATATTTCTTTTATTGAGCAGTATACATTACTACTTTCATTATAATATCATCTTTTATATTACAATTCAATTACAATATCTTCTATAATAATATTATTATGCTAGGTTTTAATACATCATATGTTTCATGATTAGTTATGTTATAAAATATTATATTTTTAAGAGCATAAAAAAAAGAAAAAGCGTGTGATTAAAATAAAGGGGGACGTTATATTTAAAAGTTACATGCTTTTTCTTTTAATAGTATTTTAGCCTATTTTTAATTTTTTATTCAAATTTTTATACTTTATTTATAAAAAGAACTAATATTCATACACCGAAATTTTAATTTCTGCTTTGAAAAGATCTCCATCTATACTTAGCTCTAATTCTCCATTTTGTATTTCCATCAAACTTTTTGCTATAGCCAAACCTAATCCGTATCCTTCTGAATTTCTGGATTCATCTCCTCGTTTAAATCTTTCCATTAGCTCTTCAACAGGGATATTTAATTCATTTGCTGATACATTTTTAAAGCATATTGATACTTCACTATTTGTTTCTGCAATATCAATGTATACTCTTGAACCTTTTAGTGCATATTTAAAAATATTGGACAGTAGATTTTCCATTACCCTAGACAGAAATCGACCATCTGCATTTGCTAATATTTTTTCACTTGTTGCACTTACTTTAAATCCTAGTTTTGATTCTTGAATCTTTTCGTCCAATTCACCTAGCATTTGAGAAACTAAAGCATTTACATTGACCTTTTCAAAATTAACTTTTATATTTCCACTTGTTAATTTTGCTGCTTCAAATAAATCTTCTGTTAAAAGCTTGAGTCTGCTTGATTTTCTGTCAAGTACATCTAAATATTTTGGTGCATTTTCTGATTGTAATCCTTCTCTTTTTAGCAAATCAACATATGATATAATTGATGTTAGAGGTGTCTTTATATCATGGGATACATTTGTAATTAATTCTGTTTTTAATCTTTCACTTTTTACCCCGTTTTGAACTGCTATTTTTAGTCCATCTGTTATAGTATTTATATCATCTGCCAATTTTTTAAATTCACCATTGCTTTTTAATTTTATTTTTTTTTCGTAGTCTCCTTCTTTTGCTGTTCTTATGCCATCTTGTATTTTCTCAAATAGTTTAATTTTATTATATGCTACATATGTGGATAATAATAAGACTATAAGGATAGATGGAGGATATTTTACAGAAATTATTGTTAAAATCATTAAAATGATTATAGATAACATTGTTTTTAGCATCAATGGACCAGCGCTAATAATTTTTATCAAAATTTCTAATATTTTTGACAATGAAATAAATATAAATGAATATTTTATTATGGTCCCATTTTTCAAGCGTTTTACTACTGACAAAAATAATACTAAAAAAACAGTCACCACTAGTAATGATGCTGACAGCATTGATAACTTCATCAAATTAACATTAATATATCTTATATTTATAATATTGTTAAATCGCAATATAGATACTGCTACTATTGATGTAATTATTAATAAGTTAATATCTGAATATATTTTATCTATAAAAATAAAGTGAATTTCTTCATCTTCTGGCTTTTTTCCTATAGCAATCAGCAAAAATACGAAACACATAATAGCTAAAATAAAACAAATTGAAATTATAATTATATTTTTAATCAATATTTCTCTATCACTGTTCCATTTTTCTATACGAGTTGCCAAACCTTCATCTGTAATGCCAATATATATTATTGTTTCATCGCTTCCATCTTGAATATTTTTTATTCTTTCTAACAACGAAGGCGAATAGCTGCTATCACCATTTTCAGGATAAATATTTACACCTTTTTCATCTATCAGCACATATGCTTTTCTTGTATCATAGAAGCTTTTAACTAGATAAAATGTGGATGTACAAAAATACAAAACAACAATTGCATAATATTTTAGTCCTCCCGGATTATTTAAGTCATAAATTATTTTCTCATAATTTGCTAAATCGCTTTTTTTTATAATTTCTTTAATGGCTTGTATTTCTTCTTTTTTTTGAATCCAAAAAAGATTTACAGATTCTTGTCCGTCCTCGTAATTATTCTCTGCTATAAAATTATTATATAAATTTGTTAATTGCCAGCTATCTTCTATATCAATATTCTTAACAGTACCACCATTTTTTATATATTCTTCACTTTTATAATTTCGAAGCACATACTCAAGTCTGCCTGCCGAATATCTAAGCTCATTGCTAAGTGTATTACTTTCCAAATATTTCTCAACTGTTATGCTTTCATAGTCTTTAACATTTAAGAATATATTTAATCCTGAATTAACTCCTACTAATATACATAAAATAAACATCAAAAATGCTATAGTTTTGTTCAGTGGGCTTCTACTAAATCTTTTCCACCTTGTAGCCAACGCCCCACACCACCTTCAAATACTTTGGATTTTTAGGATCTATCTCAATTTTTTCTCTTATTCGACGTATATGAACTGCAACTGTATTTTCTGGGTTAAATGATGGTTCATTCCATGCTTTTTCGTATATAGCTTCAATAGAAAATACTCTTCCTGCATTTTGTGTTAAAAATAAAAGTATTTTATATTCTACTGGTGTAAGTTTTACCACTTCACCATCTACTGTAACCTCTTTTCTTTCATCATCTATTATAAGGTCTCCTGTTTTATATACGTCCTTATTATCTATTACACTGCCAAGTGTCGTGTATCTTCTTAGTTGTGACTTCACTCTTGCTATAAGTTCTATTGGCTTAAATGGTTTAGTTATATAATCATCTGCTCCCATTTCTAAACCAGTCACTATATCTATATCTTCGGATTTGGCTGACAGCATAATGACTGGTATATTTTTTACTTCTCTAATTTTTTCGGTAGCTTTTATACCATCCATTTCCGGCATCATTATATCCATAATCACTAAATGAATTTCATTGTTTTCTACTATTTCAATTGCCTTTAATCCATTGTTACATTTAAAAATGTTATACCCTTCATTTCTTAAGTATACTTCTATTGCTTCAACTATTTCTATTTCATCATCACAAACTAATATATTCATAATTAATTTTGTGCCTCCTTAAAACGTATATGTGCATTTTATGTTAACTATATCTTAATTACTTAAATTTTTTGAGTCCTGCTATTAATGCATTAATAACATTATCATCTTGGTCTAATCTGTAATTTCTTGATATTGTTTTAGTTGGTTTTGTCATGTCATAGTCCTGTCCATTCCACAATACTGCTATTTTTATTTTTTCATATTTGGTTATTGTATTAAACATATCAGTAAACCATTCACTTTTATTGCCTCCTGTAGTTGAACAGCTAAATTCTGTAATCATCATAGGATGTTTGAAATGTGATTCATAGTCATAATAAAATGCGTCATATGCCTCTTCAAATTTCCTCCAAGTTTCACCTTCGTAGTAATTTCCCGTATTGTAAGCAGTTAATCCTACTACATCTACATATTCATTGCCTGGGTAATAGGATAAATAGTTATTATATGAATAATTTGGAAAAGATAATTCGTTTGGATTCCACACAAATATAAGGTTATCTACTCCTTTTTCCTTAAATTTATCATATATATATCTCCAACATTCTATATATAAATCTGTATCCTTCCCTACAAAATATGAAGAATACAAAACCCATGCACCATTCATCTCGTTATTTATTCTAAATAAAACTGGAAAGTCATATTCGTTGAAGCTGTCTGCTAAACTATCTAAATAATCATCGTATTTTCCTTCTATAATTTGTAAGGTTATGTCTTTCTCTTCATTTTCTATAATATCTGTGGTATATAGAGTATATTCTACAACTTTTCCCAGTTCTTTTGCTTTTTCCATATATACTCTTTTAAATGGAAGAACAAAGGAGTTATATGTCAATGTTACTGGAAAATTATAATTATATAAATTTTCTAGCTGCGCAAGTCTATACTGATATGTTGGAAATGTAGGTTCAAATATTCCAAAATCAACTCTATCATTTTTTTCAAAGTATTGTTCGTAAAATTCTTGTGTTAAAGTATCAAATTGTTTTTTTATCGGCTCAAATACCTTATTCTGCTTCATTTGTCCTGATTTACCGATAAACTTAAAACTTGGCATAATGTATTCAATGTATATAGGAGCTGAAGATTTCATAAACACAGTTACTATTTCTTTAGACGTTCTAGGTATAGCAATTGTTGCATAATAATTCCTATCTATTTCGTCTCCTTTAAGCTTTCGTCTCTCATATAGTGTAATGTGAGAACTCACTCCGTTAAATGGGTGTTCATATTCAGCTGTAACCTCAAACTCGTCATTTCTCTTTATTCCGTTATTTCCATAAATATTATATGAATGTTTTGTATCCAGCGTATTATTGAAATCATCATAGAGAACTTCTACTACTAAATTTTCTGATTCAAACCTACTTTTTACATTTACAATATCTTCGTTCAATACTAAATATTTAGGAAGTACAATTTCATACCCAAATGGATTGTTAGTATATTTGTTATAGCTTGTTGAATATGATGTTATTTTTGTACTTTCACTACTTAATATTTCATCACCATATGCAAAATTTGTAGTTATCGCTAATGCTATTAAGGATATAGCTAAATATTTTTTTAAGTTCATTTGTTTCTCCTTTTGATTTATGTAATTTTTTATAATTTTTATCTATTTATTTGAATTTCATTTATAACTAATTTTATCAAACATAGTTGTTGGTGTCAATTGAATACAAAATTATTTTTATAATGTGTTTTTGTTCATTTTACAACAAAATATTCATTGTATTCCATATCCATTTTATGCTATAATCATTTTGTGATAAAAATCAGGAGGACTTATTAAATAATGGTTACTTTAGACACGTTTAAGAGGGGACTTAACAATGGAATTAAAACCCTCATTGCCTTGTTAAAGCTTATGGTTCCTATCTATATAGGAGTTCAGTTGCTTTCAATTTCTGGTTTACTTAGTATTATAGCAGATATTTTTACACCTGTAATGTCCTTTTTTGGATTGCCTGGCGAAGCATCATTAACATTAATTGTTGGATATTTTTCAGGTATTTATGGAGCTTTAGGTACTTTAGCGGCCATTAAGCTAACTGCTGTTCAGGCTACAACAATAGCTATTATGATTTCAATTGCTCATAATCTAATTGCTGAAACTGCAGTTGTTAAAAAACTGGGAGTAAGTGCTTGGTCAAGTATAGCTATTAGATTGTTTTTTTCTGTTTTACTTGGATTTTTATATTTTAGGATATTTGGGTGATTATTATGGATTATATTATAGATTTATTTACTAACTTATTGTCTTTTACTTGGAATATTACTAAGGTAATTATTCCTTTGATGCTTATTATGGAAATATTTAAAGATTTAAAAATTATAGACAGAATTTCAAAATTAATAAACCCTGCAACTAATTTGTTTACTATCAATGAAAAATCTGGAATATCTCTTATGATAGGAATTGTTTTTGGTTTGTTATTTGGTGCCGGAGCCATGATTCAAAGCACAAAGGAGCATGATATTGATAAGCGAAGTATTTTTTTAATATGCATGTTTTTGTCTCTATGTCATGCAGTAATTGAGGACACATTGATATTTGGAGCTATAGGGGCAAATTTTGCAATGGTTTTGGGTTCCAGAATTATTGCAGCTATTTTGACTACATTTGTATTATCTAAAATTATAAAGAAAGATATATCTGATCCTTCAAAATTATAACAAAATTAGTATTGACAAATTGATATTTATGTTTTATTCTTCTTATATATTAATAATTTGCTTTGATGAGAAATAGTACGCGTATGCATCCATTTTAGAGAGCTCTCGTTTGGTGGAAGAGATGCATGGAAATATGCTGAACACATCTCGGAGCTAATCACCGAAAATTACAGTAGGCTGATTCGGAATTATCCGTTATCGTAATAGAGTATGTTTGTACTCAAAGAGGTTGTTATCGTGAGATAACAGCGAAATAAGGTGGCACCACGTGAGATATAGCTTTCGTCCTTTTGGACGGAAGCTTTTTGTATGCCCTAACCCCATTTTTCTGACCGAAGGGAGAGAAAAATGGTTGGTAGGTCAACCGCAACGAATTCCCAATGTATGTGACCAAAGGGAGCAAATACATTGGTGAATGAGACTGCGTAAGGCCCTAACCCCATTTATGACTTGACCCAATTTTTTCGACTGTAAAGGAGAAAAAAATTGATGGTAAGTCAAACGCAACAAATGCCAAATTTATACGAACGATAGTGAGTAAATAAATTTGATGCATTTGACTGCACTTTCTGACCGAAGGGAGAGAAAAATGGTTGGTAGGTCAACCGCAATGAGCTCCAAACTTATGCGAACGATAGTGAGTAAATAAATTTGTGATGCGAAACTGCGCATATATACAACTATAAGAAGCTAATACATTGGTGAATGAAACTACATTAATATAAAAACAAGGAGGAATTAATAATGAAAACAAATTTAAACCCTGCAAAGGGTATGAGAGATTTTACACCACAGGAAAAAGAAATTAGGGATTACGTTGAAAATGTTATAGTAAGCACCTATAAGCAAAGCGGTTTTGAACTAATCGAAACACCGGTTGTTGAAAATATTGAAAATTTAATTGGAAGTAAAGGCGGAGAAAACTTAAAGCTTATTTTTAAGATTTTAAAAAGAGGAGAAAAACTTGATTTTTCAAAGGACAATATTAGCGAAAATGATTTGGCTGATTTAGGACTTAGATATGACCTCACTATTCCTTTGAGCAGGTTTTATTGCAACAATCGTGCTAACTTGCCGTCTGTATTCAAGGCATTGCAGGTTGGTAATGTATTTAGAGCTGAAAGAGCTCAAAAAGGAAGATATAGGAGTTTTAAGCAATGTGATATCGACATAATAGGTGACGGTTCATCAGCTGCAGAGTTAGAACTTATTACAACTACTGCAAAAGCATTGACTGCTCTTAATGTTACTGATTTTGTAGTTAGATTTAACGACAGAAGGGTTTTAAAAGCTGTTATATTAAATTGCGGCTTCTCAGATGACCAATTTGAAAGTGTATGTATTATAGTTGACAAATTAGATAAAATTGGAATATCTGGAGTAGAAGCAGAATTAAACGACAAAAATTATAACGCAGAATATGTTTCTAAATTGATGAAAGCTCTTGAAAACATAAGTAAAAACGGAACTAGCTGCCTTTCTTCTTATTCTGTACCTGAAAATGTTATATCTGACGTTGAAAAAATCATGAATGATGTAAAATCTTATGCTACGGATAAATACGACATTGAGTTTGATTTCACATTAATTAGAGGTATGGGTTACTACACCGGATCAATTTTTGAAATTGCATATAAAAATCTTGGATATTCTATTGCCGGTGGTGGTAGATATGATGAAATGGTTGGAAATTTCATCGGTCAGCAAATACCTGCCATTGGTTTTTCAATAGGATTTGAAAGACTTGTAAATCAACTTATTGAGGAGAAATTTAAGGTTCCTAATTTAGAAAAGGTCGTTTTGTTTTTTGACAGCAATGACAGCTATATTGATGTTATGAAAAAAGCTGATGAATTACGAATTAAAGGTTATACTGTATCTATTTATGGAAAATCAAAAAAATTAGGCAAGCAATTAAATCAATTTGAGAACTATGGATTTAGCAAATATGCTGTATATAGCGGTGACGATACTGAGATTAAAAGTTTGTCTTAATTAACTTAAATGACATAAAAAAACAGATGTTGGGGCATCTGTTTTTTTATGTCATTTAAGTTAATTATTTAATATAAAGAGGTATATATGTTTAGTATATCCTGTCTGTCTAGCGGTACGTAATTGTTTACTAACAATCTTTGCTGTGTTTTAATTACACTGTCTGTAAATAATTCTATTTCTTCTTGCTTCATTCCATATTCTCTAAGTGGTTTGAGGCTAAGTAAGTTATTTAACAATTTCCCAAGTTCTTCGTAAACATTATCTTCATCTGAACCTATTATATCTGAAATTAATTTATTTATTTGCTTTATTTTACCTGTTGGATTAAGCTTGTAATAATATTTGAACACTTCTATAAAGAACTGATAGTTTGCTTCTCCATGAGGTACATGGTATGTTCCTCCTAGTGGATATGAAAGGGCATGAACCGCTCCAACTCCTGTGTTTCCAAATGCTACTCCCGCGTAGTTGCTTCCAACTACAAAATCTTCTAATATTTCAAGTCTGTAATCTTCACCTTTTTCTATTATGCCCATATATCCTTTAATTATTAGCTCAACAGCCTTCATACTAAATAATTCTGTATATGGGTTAGATTTAGGTGATACAAATGATTCGACCGCGTGTATCAATGCATCTACTGAACTTGTGACAAAGAATTTATATGGAAGACCCCTAACTAATTCCGGTATCAAAACTGCATAGTCCGGAAGCAATTCATCTGCTGCCAGCCCCATTTTAGTATGCTTTGATTTTATTTCAGCTATAGATATATTTGTAACTTCACTTCCTGTACCACATGTTGTGGGAACTATAATTAGCTCTCTTTCTTTTATTAGTGGAACAGTTTTTTCAAATAAATCAACACAGTTTCCTGAATCCTTAAGCACCAAAAGCTTAGAAATATCTATGATACTTCCTCCACCAATGGCAACTACTCTCTTATATTCTTTTCCGCGAATTTCAGCCATTATGTTATTAATCATTTCATCTGACGGCTCACCTGTTCCAAATTTCTCTTGAAACATAAAATCTGCTTCTAAATTTAATTGTTTCATGAATGGATCGTAAATGAATTCATTTGTTATAACAAAGTCACCCTTGCCAATATTAAACTCTTTAGCAAAATCTTTGAAGTCCTGAAATTTATGAATTTCCGGTTTTATTTTTAATACTCTCATTATACTGCCTCCAATATCTCAGCTATATTTATGCTCCTATTTCAGTCCATATTTCTTCATCTGTCGGTACTTTTGCATCTTCTATTACCATACCTATTCTTGAAATATTTATGAGATGTTTGTAATCAAAATTTTCAGAAATTGCATTATTTCCCCATGTTCCACAACCTAATGTTGTAGTTGGCGCAAATCCATTAGTTAGTGAACCCCCTGCAGTTGTTGATGATGATGCATTTACAACCAGCCTGCTCACTGTTAAATTAATTCCTGCATAATCAATATGATCTTTATTATTTGAGTGAATTGCAGCTGAGTGCCCTTTACCTTCATAGTTTAAGTTAGTTTGTGCAATTTCAACTGCTTCTTCAAACGTATCATATTTAAATGCTGCCATTACTGGGCACATTTTTTCTTTGCAAAGTACATCTTCTGAACCAATTCCCCTTGCTTTAAGCAATATAACTTTTGTATCTTGTGGAACTTCTACACCAGCCATTTTTGCAACTTTTTGTACAGACTGTCCTACTACATCTTTGTTTATAACTCCGTCTATAAACAATGATTTTCTGAATTTTTCTACTGTAGCATCGTCTTCTATATAATAAATGCCATTTTTAACTGCTGCAGCTATAACTTCGTCATATTTGTCTCTTGGTGCAATAATTGTTTGTTCTCCTGAACAAATTATACCATTGTCAAATTTTCTTCCTGCTATAATTTTAGCTGTAGCATCATCAAAATCAACATCTCTGTCAACTATTACCTGTACATTACCTGCACCAACTCCAAATGATGGTTTTCCACTTGAATATGCAGCTTTAACAACTCCCATACCACCTGTTGCCACTACTACATCAACTGCTTTCATAAGTTCATTTGTTTTTTCTATTGTTGATTCTGTGATTACCTGTATTGCATTTGCAGGGCATTTAATTCCTTTATTTTTTAATTCACGATTAATTAATTCAATTGTATATGCACTGCATTTTTGTGACCTTGGATGCGGTGCTATTATAATTGTATTTCCGCCTTTTATTGCAAACATTGAGTTGCACATTGGTGTTACTATTGGATTAGTAGTAGGTGTTACTGCCCCAACAACTCCTACTGGTTTTGCAACCATTACCAAACCTTTTTCTTCATCTCTTTCAATTATACCAACTGATTTTTTATTTTTTAAATTATTCCAAATTACTTTAGATTTTCCTTTATTTTTGGCAACTTTATCTTCATAGACACCCATACCTGTTTCTTCAACAGCCATTTTTGCTAATTCTTCTGCATTTAAATATACTGTTCTTGCTATAACTTTTACTATGTTGTCTAATTCTTCTTGTGTATATGTTGCTAATTCCTTTTGAGCCTCTCTGGCATTATCAACTAACTGCTTAATAAATTCTTTGTTGTCTAACATTTTAAGTCCTCCAATATTCAATCTATATGATTATTAAAATTTTTCTTTAAATCTGTTTTCAAATTCTTCTACTAATGCATCCCTGAAATTTGGATGAGCAATTTTTATAAGTTCTCTTGCTCTTTGTTTCAAGGTTTTTCCTCTTAAATCTGCTATACCATATTCTGTTACTATATATTCTACATCATTTCTAGATGTTGTAACTGCTGAACCATTGTCTAGAAATGGTACTATTCTTGATATTTTTCCTTTTGATGCAGTAGACGGCATTGCAATTATTGACTTTCCATCTTCTGACATGCTTGTGCCCCTGACATAATCTACCTGTCCCCCTACTCCACTAAATTGTGTGAGTCCTATAGATTCTGATGAAACTTGCCCCATCATATCTACTTGTATACATGAATTTATTGATACCATCTTATTATTTTGCATTATTACCATTGGATCATTTACATAACTTACCGGATATAATTCAACTGCAGGATTATCATTTACAAAATCATAAAGTTTTTTAGTTCCCATTAAAAATGTAACTACCATTTTTCCTTTGTGAAGACTTTTTTTGCTGTTGTTAATTGCTCCTGAATTATATAAATCAACTAAACCATCAGAAAACATTTCTGAATGTATTCCTAAATTCTTTTTATCTTTTAAAAACAATAATACTGCATCTGGTATTGCCCCTATTCCTAATTGAAGTGTTGACCCATCTTCGATTAGAGAAGCACAATTTTCACCAATTGCTTTTTCAACATCTGTTATTTTAGGAGGTTGTAATTCTATTAACGACCTAGATGATTCAACTATATAATCTATATCACTCACATGAATGAAGTTATCTCCAAATGTTCTTGGCATTTGGTCATTGACCTCTGCAATTACTATTTTGGCGCATTCTGCACCTGTTTTAGTATAATCACATGAAACTCCAAAGCTGCAAAATCCATGCTCATCTGGTTTAGATACTTCTACTAATGCAACATCAATCGGCAAATATCCTTTTTTAAATAATTTAGGTACTTGATAAAAAAATGTAGGTGTATAGTCTGATATACATTCTTTTACTGATTCTCTTGTACTGCCACCTACAAATAGTGCATTATGTTTAAAATGTTTTGACATTTCAGGTTTTGCATATTCACATTTGCCCAATGCCACCATATGAACAATTTCAACATTTTCATATTGCTTGCAATTTTTTACCATTGCGTCAACCAATGCAGTTGGCTCTGCTGCCGCATGTCCTATAACTACTCTGTTCCCAGATTTTATTAACTTAACTACTTCTTCTGGTTCTCTCAATTTTTGCTTATATATTTCTTTCCAGTCCATCGTTACCCACCTTGTTGTTTTTTGAAGAGAGCAGGTGACCGTAAGAGTACGCCCCTACATTCATATTGTTACATTTTTTATTATTCTTTGATTCCGGCTATATTTTTTGCCAGCTCTTTTTTATGTTCTAAATTGCTTTGTCTTGCTATCATAATTCTTTGTGCTTGCGGAGAACCCGCTCCGTGCATTGATTCTGTTCTATATCCAACTGCCGAAGATCCCAAGCACATATTTTCTATAAATCTTAATATTCTCATCCTGTTTTCAGTTGATACTTTACCATTACCTTTAAAATACTTATGGCAGTAACTGCCTATTTCTTCTGAATCAAAATCCGCCTGAGACGGCATAGTTACCATTAATCCACCTGCAATATCTTCTGCCAGTCTTCCTATTTCATATGGGAATCTGGTTACATTTTGTTTACATACATTTGCTAAAAGCATATCTATTTGATAGTTTCCGGCTTCTGTTGGATATCCTTCTGCTGAACAGGCAATACCACAGCAATACAAGGTTTCATTTAAATGAGTCATTTCTATTAATTTATCTTTTATATGAGATGCTTTTGATGCTCCGTTATACTCTGCTGCAACTGCTGCTGCTCCTATTAAAACATCACCAACACCAACCTTGCATCCGCCATAGCTTTGTCTGTGATATCCCGCAAACCTTTCAACTAATACTCCGGCAAATTCATATTCTTCACATAAAAATACTTTGTCCCATGGTATA